>Ga0214543_1011931_pt1 | contig 11876 bp, 8 predicted proteins | sample CNSS2metaG_FD_160094 | JGI IMG/M metagenome (GOLD analysis project Ga0214543, IMG submission 160094) | Root nodule microbial communities from cowpea collected in UCLA plant growth center, Los Angeles, California, USA - CNSS2 | ecosystem: Host-associated > Plants > Roots > Nodule | place: USA...
GGAAAAGGGATGTAGCGCAGCTTGGTAGCGCGTTTGTTTTGGGTACAAAATGTCACGGGTTCAAATCCTGTCATCCCTATCCCTAACAATTACTTATTCTATGATATTCCGTATTCTATGATATTCCATATTCTATGAGATGAGCAATAAACCGGGAACCTGTGAAGACGAATTCCAATTGAACATACATACTGAATATCTATATGCAAAATGGATTTGGATCATATAATTTTATAAAAACAAAACGCTCTTAGTTCAGTTCGGCAGAACGCGGGTCTCTAAAACCCGATGTCGTAGGTTCAAATCCTACAAAGCGTGAGTCTAGTATTGTTCGCCTGATAATTACACTAAAATAATTGAACATTCAAAAGAAAGTCTGAATTTTATCCTTGTCGATGAGGATTAAACTAAATAAATAAGGAATCACACAAAAAAAAGACATCAATGAATCAAAGATCCAACTGATCACCTCGTCGGTATTGTAAATATGCAGTTACAAATAATCCAGCCAAAGTAATAGGAATTAAACCTAACACGATTCCAAATAGAAAAACTTCAATCATTTTTATTTGTTCGAAAAGTAAAAAGAAAGGTAATATAATATCTAGCCTTAAACATAAATCTGTATTGATCATAAATCTCAACAATCGAGAATTGTAAATTGACATAGTAAGGAATTCTAGAATGTCTTATACCAAAATTTACAATTCCTCTCAAAATTACAAATCAAATAAGTCGTATTTTACTAAGACCAATAAATAGAGACGAGGTTATAATTAAAACTGATAGTAAAAAACTGAAATAACTAGTGATAGTGGGTTTAGGATTTTGAGTATTGTGCCAAAAGTTTGAGATGAACGAGTATGATTGAGTGATGCAAGTCATAAATTATGAATAATGGGTTGACATGAATTTAGCATGAGATTGTAATGAAATGGTTGGTATTAAAGAGGCATGATAACAACATGATTTGGGAATCCTTGATGCATGGATAGTTTATGACGAGTTGAAATGAGTTGGGCCTGGAACATAAAAGGCTTTAAAGGTTGGTACAATTAACGCATACATGCATGGTGAATATTATTTTGACTGTGTGATTATGTTTATCTGTGTCAGTACATAATTCCTTGAGATCTCTAGGTGAGTCTATTCAAATGCAAAGCATTTCAATTTCTAAACATTGTTGAAATGCTCCATCTAAACACAAGATAAATGTTTAAATTTTAACTTTTTTTTTTCATAAATAAAAATTGATCCCTCACTTAACTATCCAAACATATTCCATTCGAAGGATTTGTTGTACTCTCGTAATTAAAAAAAATACATTTTATAATTGATCCTTTGTTATCAAAGGATTATCTGAAGTTAAGCAAGCTACAAGACCTTCAATGTTTAACTTTTAAATTTTTTTCTAAAAAAAAAAATTGGTCACTAACGATGTTAACCGACAGACATTTAGACTACTAGCATTCAATTAAAAGCTTTATGTCCAATATCAACTAAAACAAACTATGACTATGTTTTTTCTTTAAAAAAAGAGAACAAAAGCACACAGTAAAGACAACCACGTTACACAGGAAGAGCTTCTGTTAGTGACTCCGGAGCACCACTACTTCCGTTGAGCACAATCACATTACCATCGGAATCAGCATCCACTATAACAGAGTCACCCTCTTTAATCTCTCTAGCAAGCATCTTCTCGGCCATACTGTCCTCCAAAAGTCGCATGATGGCTCTTCTTAGAGGCCTAGCCCCATAACTAGGATTATATCCTTCCTCAACCACCCTCTCCCTAAATCTTTCTGTCACTGAGAGATCAATCTCTTTGGCCTTCAGTCTTTCAAACACCTCCTTCAACATTATATCAGCTATCTCCTTTACCTCCAGCTTTGTGAGTTGCCTGAAAACAATCATTTCGTCCAACCTATTCAAGAACTCTGGCCTAAAGTATTGTTTCAGCTCCTCAGTCACCAAGCTCTTGATTCGATTGTAACTGCTATCCTTCTCATCGTAATCGAGGTCAAATCCCATTTTACGTCCTCCTTTCTCAATCACACTGCTTCCAACATTTGATGTCATTATTAGAAGAGTGTTCTTGAAGTCCACAGTTCTCCCTTTGCTGTCGGTTAGTCTTCCATCTTCCAGAATCTGAAGCATCATGTTGAATACATCAGGATGTGCTTTCTCAATCTCATCAAATAGTACAACAGTGTAGGGACGACGCCGAACTGCCTCAGTCAGTTGACCACCTTCGGTGTAACCAACATATCCAGGGGGTGAACCAATGAGTTTAGAGACTGTGTGTCTTTCCATAAATTCACTCATGTCAAGCCTAATCATGGCTTCTTCAGAACCAAAATAGTATGCAGCCAATGCTTTGGCTAATTCAGACTTCCCCACACCAGTTGGACCGGAAAAGATGAAGCTGGCAATTGGTCGATTAGGATTCTTCAATCCCACCCTAGCTCGGCGGATGGCTCGGCTAATTGCTTTTACTGCTTCATCCTGACCTATGACTCGTGTGTGTAAAGTCTCTTCCATCTTTAGGAGGCGATCAGATTCGTCAGTTGAGACTTTCTCTACCGGAATACCAGTCCAGGAGGAGACAATATGTTGTATGTCAACTTCAGTCACCATGGGACCTCCATCTCCTGCCTCACTTTCTGCCTTGCTCATCTCCTTGCCTTTTTCTATAAGTGAGGATATCTGGGTCTTCAGATCCATTTCTTTATCTCGTAGCTCTCCAGCCTATTACAAAATTCATAAATCATCAGCACAATAATACACAATAATTTGAAAATATAATATAGTTGAACAAAGAACAAACCATTGAAAATATAATATAGTTGAACAAAGAACAAACCACTGCAATTTTAGAAATCACTTTACAATAATTTTACTGGGGAAAAGGGTACCCTCCGTTCGGAGTTTACATAAAATAACATTGTCTCGTTTGATTTGTTAGTTGACTACAAATTTTAGAAGTCAAATCTTGGGTTAAAAAGTATATTACCTTTTCAAAGTCTTGATTGCGAACGGCTTCATCTTTTTCTTTCACAATCTGTCTGAGCTCCTTGTCAAGCTCTCTTGCTTCTTCCGGTAACTAGAAGAATGCAAATGTAGCAAAATTAGCTCTGTAACATACAAAAGAACTCCTGGTTATGAGACAGGTAGATGAACTATATACCTGTGCATGTTGAAGCCGCACACGGGAACCTGCTTCATCAATTAAATCTATAGCTTTGTCGGGCAAAAATCGATCACTGCAAGAGATTCAATTATTCATAAGCTAGAAGATACTTATACTTAACATTTGAGAAACCAAAAGGATTTTAGTAAATTCATTCCAACGTACATTTAAATATAAATATAAATATTGTAATACATTTTAAAGAACCAGAGGGTTTAAATATGACAAACCTAATATACTGATGTGACAGCTGGGCAGCAGCTTCAAGTGCTTCATCTGTATATTGGAGCTTGTGATGAATCTCATACCGCTCCCTAAGCCCTTTCAGTATCTGTATGGTTTCATCAACCGTAGGCTCTGGCACCTTAACTGGCTGGAATCGCCTCTCCAGTGCTGGGTCCTTTTCAATGTGCTTCCTATATTCATCCAGCGTTGTGGCTCCAATACACTGCACAAAAAATTTCACACACCTCCTTACAATAGTTCCAAGTTCCACTAAGTGCATATAAGAACTTGAGCATTACAGTAAGTTTAGTATAATCAGTATAATCATAACCCGGTGCCTTCAAATTTCTACAAATACAATATTATTCTGAATTCTTATACTATTTAACCAAAATTTATCTGCTGATCACGCAAATGGAATTTTTTGAAGATAAAAAAATTCAAATACTAATTATTAAAAAGTCCACATTATTTAATTCAACTATACACCAAAAGCAAATGATCATCTATCAGAATTGCTAATTCATATATGAACTTACCAGATCTGTTAGATACAGTCAGTTTTTAACTACTTACAATTTAAAAAGAAATACTGAACAACCAAAAGACTAGGCATTTCTTTATCTAAAACATAGACTTGCAAATATAGCCTATGATTATTGAAGTCAGTAACACAGAATAGAACAAGTCATTTTATCCTTTAGTATTTATGTTTCAATGGCAACACACTCAATTGTTTCTCCCACCCGCTAAACAAATTACAGAAATTGATTTTCATGTCAAAATCAAAATGGCAGGTAGAAAAAATTACACACTAGGTATTCTTTTCTCCAAAACGTATATTTGCAAAAATAGCCTAAATATATGATTATTGACCAGCAGGTATCAAATCGAAATGCATTTTGAACATGATGCAAAAATATTACCTGTAGTTCACCTCTAGCAAGAGCAGGTTTTAGTATGTTTGCAGCATCAATTGCCCCCTCAGCTGCTCCAGCTCCAATTAGAGTGTGTACTTCATCAATAAAAAGTATTATCTCATCACTTTGTTTGATTTCCTCCATTAGTTTTTTCAATCTCTCCTCAAATTCTCCACGATATTTAGTTCCAGCTACCAGTAGACCCATATCAAGGGTTATAACCTAAATCATGCAGAACAAATGTTTCACATCATTCAGAACTCCCCAGAAGTATTTAAACACCCAAAATCAAGAACATTAGTCAGCACCAAATGATAAAAACTGAGGCATCGAATAAGACTATAGAAGTAAGAAAACTCTTCTGCAGTTAACATGTGAAATAAAAATTAAAGAAATAAGAAATTGTTTTAGAATGAATCACTTTACAAAGATTCAGCACGATAAACATGTTGATATACTTTACAACAGTATAGCATTGAAAATGAAATAGTAAATCTACTCGATTACAAACAAGATTTCATAGATCATAGGGATCAAATAATTACAACTAACCTTCTTTCCCTCTATGGTTTCAGGAACATCTCCATTTGCAATCCTCTGGGCAAGCCCTTCAGCAATAGCAGTCTTCCCAACCCCAGGTTCTCCAATAAGACAAGGATTATTTTTGGTACGGCGACCCAAGATTTGAGTGACACGCTCAATTTGTGGCTGCCTACCCACGACAGGATCCAATTTTCCCTATAATTTATGTTTTTTGAGAGGGAGAGGTCAATAAGAAAAGGTCATACCATAACACAGAATGAAAGCATGAAGAAAACTAGAAATTGGCAATTACCTCTTCGGCTAGCTTGGTCAGATTGGTGCCATACTCCTCCAAAGTTGGCATCTTAGTGTTATTACCACCTCCAGGGCCAACAGTAGCACCAACACTGTCAGCACCCTCACCCACCATACGAATAACCTGTAACATCCAGATCCAGTGAGAATACAAGAATGATTTTACACACAAATTAACCCGATATAAGTTAAATAAGTTAAGTTAGAGTACAATACTAACCTGAGCACGAATATTATTTGGATCAGCACCCAAATTTTCAAGAACGCGTGCTGCTACACCCTCACCCTCTCGAAGAAGACCAAGAAGCAAGTGCTCAGATCCAATATAATTGTGACCTAAAAATTGCAGATTAGAGTCCATTCAAAACTGAAACTAGTTCGGATCCTTTCCTTCTTCCCGTAAGAAGCTCTGTGATAGGGTGTTTCTAAGTTTGTTCTTTTATTATAAATAATTAAAATGTAGTTGACTCCACTGATAAAAGCACAGGAATAAATATAACCATACCAAATCACTTTTATCTTCTTTAGTAAAATAAATGGCAAAAGAAACCATAGAAAACTAGGGATAAATAAACAGATTGGAAAAACAAGATGAAAACTCTAGGCAATACAAATACTTTTATTGCAATTAAGTAATAATCATCACAAAAGAACAGACAAAGGAAAAACGGCATTTACCAAGTTGGCGAGCTTCCTCCAGTGAGAGTTCCAAAACACGTTTTGCACGGGGAGTAAATGGAATCTCAACAGCAACAAATCCACTACCCCTTCCAATTATCTTTTCCACTTCCACACGAGCATCCTTCAGGTTAATTCCCATTGACTTCAGCACCTTAGCAGCAATGCCCGTGCCTTCCCCAATAAGACCCAATAAAATTTGTTCAGTTCCAACAAAATTATGTCCCAGCCGTCTGGCTTCCTCCTGGGCTAGCATAATTACTTTGATTGCTTTCTCCGTGAAACGCTCGAACATGGCTTTAGGTACGCATCTTTTAGCCCTTTCACGACGGGAAGAAGTTGAAGTCAACATCTTGGAAGGAAAATTTTGTCGAGGTCTGGAAAGAAGATCCAAAGTGTTCAAAGTACGCAGTCCAGAGAAACTCGACATTCTTGATGCAGGCATTCGTATGGTAGCCATCATTTTGACAGATCTTCTTGATTTTCCTGATGCCTTATGCTGCCCCTGCCTCTGCCCACTAAGTAGGCCAGGCATGCCAATAGACTGAGCCAAAACCCTAGCCATTATTCCTATATTTTTGCCTACATTTATCAACAAAGCAAATCAGCTGACAGAAACATTTGCTGACAGAAAGATGCGCACTGGTTATCATTGGGAAATGAAATAAACCGAGGTGAAGAAACCAAGATAATGAAGTCCTAAATCAAAGAAAAAACATATTGAATAAGAAGAAAGGAGAAGAAAAACATTTGAGCAAACACATGGGGCGCTACTTGTTTAAAAAAAAATCAGCAAGCATCTAGAGCGCAAAAAAAAACAAACCATAAGGGAAGAAAAACTGAACGACAAAAGAAACCAGCAGTGACAGAAGTTGGCAGTTCCAAAACCTAATTGAACAAAGTTTTGCAGAAATAGAACGATAAACATAAAGAAAGGTGATAAACTCACCGTAAGCGAAAAGAATTGACTTGCAGACAGAGAAATACGAATAGAAGAGAAGGGGGAAAAGGGGAAATTTGGAAGATTAGAGAAGAAGACAGAGGAAGTTGATAGATATATAGAGAAGGCGTGGTAACAAGGGCAAAGAGGAAGGAAAAAAACACGAGATATTTGCAAGTGTTAACGCACCTTTAGCTAGACGGATCTTTTCTACGACGTCGTTTTGGTTTCTCGAATGCTCCCGTATCTATCGATATGTCTTTTGTTCTTTTGGTTGAATTTGGGTTGTGATTTATATATATTTATTTGTGTTTCAATAAAAATAAATTTGCAACTCACATGGTGGGTTTAGAGTTCAAATTTTAATTGGGCTGTGAATTAGAAACTTAACTACTTTGTGACCTTACGCACGGGTCTTTTTTTCTTCTGTTTTATATAAAATATAATATAATATTTATTATATTTAATTAAATAAATTTAAAAAATATATATTTAATAATTAAAAACACTAATAATAATATTATAAATAATTATAAATTATAAATTTTTTAAAAATTCAAAATTTATTTAATAAAATTATGTAGTACAATAACATTTTTTATAATTAAAAAAAATACTTATAATAATAACAATATTATTAATAATAATAATAATAATAATTTTTATGCTGAAATTATTAATATAAATATTAATATTAAGACTAATATGAACAACAATAATTTATAACTATATATAACAAAAGTACATATTTTTGTGTTCTCTTTTCATTTTTTAAATTTATCTTCTTAACTATTATTTTTAAATTGAAATAATCATTTTTATAAAAATATTATCTTTTAGTTTTATCATTTTATTAATTCTAGTAATTAATTTTTTATTTCAAATAATTATTTCAATATTCAGATAAATCATCAACAAAATAAATAAAAAGTGTAAGTAATTGAAATATACCCCTAATAAAAAAACAAAATGTGTGTCTAACTATTATTATTATAATAATAATAATAACTATTATGTCACTGTAATAATATAATAATAATACCACTATAGTAATATAATAATAATTATTATTATAATTGTAATATAATTATTATTATTATTATAAACAAATTAATTTTTAGTTCTTTTAATTTACTGATTTTAGTAATTATTTTTGAGTTCAAAAATTTAAATATAAATTCATAACAACAAGAATAAGTTTAAGCGTAATTAAGATATGATCCCATATTAAATAAAAGTAAGATGTGTATGTCATTATATTAATAATAATAATAATAATAATACCTCGTGATAAAAATAATAATAATAATAATACCTCGTGATAAAAATAATAATAATAATAATACAACAACAATATATATGTAAAAATATATCATCTTTAGTGTCCTCTTTTGTTTTATAATTTTATTCTATTAATTATTATTTTTTAAATTTAAAAAAAAATCATAATAAAAAAATTCTTATCAATTTTATTATTTTACTATTTTAGTAACTACGTATTTGAATTCAAATAATACTCAGATGTATACATAAAAAAAATAACACAATAAATAAAAAATTACAAGTAATTGAGATATGCTCTCATAAAAAACAAAAATAAAATGTGTGTTTAATAATAATAATAATAGTAATAATAATAATATCCCGTAATGATAAAAATACTAATACCAATAATAATAATAATAATAATATCGCATAGTGATAACAACATCGACCATTGCAATAATAATAATAATAGCACTATAGCAATACAATGATAATAATAATAATTATTATTATAAATGTAATATAATAATTATAATAAACAAATTATTTTTCAGTTCTATTAATTTACCAATTTTAGTAACTATTTTTGTAGTTCAAAGACTTAAAGATAAATCAACAACCAAATATGTAAATTGATACACATCTTTAATGTCATCTTTTTGTTTTTAAAATTTTTTCCTCATAATTATTATTTTTTAAATTAAAAATAAATTTTCATAATAAAAACATTATTTCCAATTTTATTATTTTTTACTTTTATAACTACTTATTTTAATTCAAATAATACTCATAGAAAAATAAACAATACAATAAATAAAATTTGCAAGTAATTGAGATATACTCCCGTAGTAAACAAAAGTAAGATGTGTGTCTAAGTATACTAATAATAATAATAATAATAATAATAATAATGACAATAGTAATAATAATATCACTATAGTAATATCCCATAGTGATAAAAATAATAATAACAATAATAATAATAATAATAATAATAATATCCCATAGTAATAATAATAACAACAAAAACAATAACAATAACAACAATAATAATAATAATAATAATAATAATATAATAATAATAATATCATTATAGTAATATAATAATTATTATTAAATGTAATATAATTATGATAATAAAAAAATATTTTTTAGTTTTATTAATTTACTAATTTGTGTAACTACTTTTTAAGTTTAAAGATTTAAAGATAAATCAACAAAAAAAAACAAATAAAAAATGCACGTAATTAAGATATGATCTCGTATTAAATAAAAGTAAGATGTGTGTCTCACTATATTACTACAAATAATAATAATAATAATAATAATAATAATAATAATAATACCGCAATAATAATATCCCGTGATAAAATAATAATAATAATAATAATAATAATAAGACAACTATATATATATATATATATAAATACACATATTTAGTGTCCTATTTTGCTTTTAAAATTTTATCCTATTAATTATTATTTTTAAAATTTAAATAAATTTTCATTATAAAAAATTGTCTTAAATTTTATTATTTTAGTACTTTTGTAACTACTTATTTGAATTCAAATAATACATATATGTATAAATAAACAAACACAATAAATAAAAAATTACAAATAATTGAGATATGCTCTCATAATAAACAAAAATAAAATGTGTGTTTAATAATAATAATAATAATAATAATAATAGTAATAATAATAATAATAATAATAATATAACTATAATAATATCCCACAGTGACAAAAATATTAATACCAATAGTAATAATAATAATAATATCACTATAATAATATCTCATAATAACAACAACAACAATAATAATAATAATAATACCACTATAGTAATATAATAATAATAATTATTATTATTATAAATGCAATATAATTATTATAATAAACAGATTATTTTTCAGTTATATTAGTTTACCAATTTAGTAACTACTTTTTCGGTTCAAATACTTAAAAGATAAATCAACAATAAAATAAATAAAGAATTGTAAGTATTTGAGATATAATCTCATATGAAATAAAAGTAGAATGAGTGACTACTAATAATAATAATATCGCTATAATATCACGTGATGAAAAAAATAATAATAATACATCGATTACGTATATATAAATTGATACACATATCTAATATCCTCTTTTTGTTTTTAGATTGTTTTCCACGTAATTATTATTTTTAAAATTTAAATAATTTTTTATAATAAAAAAATTATTTCAATTTTATTATTTTATTACTTTTGTAACTACTTATAATAGAATTAAATAATTAATATCTAAATATGACACTGACACAATTAATCAGTGAAGCATAATAAAATAAAACGATTATATTATTAAAATTTAGAATTAAATCTTCTACTTATATAATATATTAAATAAAATATATATTTGTATGTTATTATTATATTTAAACGTGGATATATTCTGCAATATATAATCTCGTAAACACAAATTAATTGGTTGTCTTTATGTTTTTTGAAATTCTGTTTTCATTCCATTATAAACAATAAATGTAGACGTTTTTTTTTAATTTGATGTCTTTATTTATTATAACTATTTATAGTTATATGAGAGTGATTTTAGTTTGTTTAACGAAATATTATGTATTATTATTTCTGATTAATTTTCTTAATTACTAATAAATTTAGAGTTCATCTAATTATAATCAAATCATATTTTTTATTTATTTGTGATTTTTTGATTGTATAATTTGGTCATTACTTTTCTTTATTAAAGCTAATGGTCTTTTAGATTAAATAAACTTATGAAATCATATTGATCTCTTTTAACCTACTTGTATAAAATTTATTTGGTGATAATATAAAGAAATCAAAATTCAAACCGGGAAGAATACACCACAACCAACCTTCACATTTAAAGCTTTAATAAAATAAATTTCAAGACAAAAACTTGCATTAATCAAAGGACATTTCAAAGCAATTATCAAAATGTAACGCTTCAGCTTTTCCAAATTTTCGTTGACATGAATGTCCTTAAAGGCAAATATTGCAAAGACTATTCTTATGGATTCATCAAACATCCAAGCATCAACAATAACTTTCTAATGTCAACCATGTGAGAACCAATCAATAAAGCTTCAACATCTGCATTTGCACCATCGACTTGACCATGTACATTTCTCATTTGGTCCACCCAACCTGCAAAGAACAAAAATATCAATCACGTCTTTAGAAAAACTATTTAGAGTTAAAGAAGTTAGAAGGTTGTAACTTCATCGGTGATTGCAGGATCAAGCCTCACATTGTGCTAAAAGTCTATATCAACTTCCAATTCACTATATTTAAACCTCTTTGCAACATTGTAATAAAATCATCAATCAATAATCAAAATACCATATTAACAAAAAAGCCAGAAAATCCAACCCAAAAAGTAATCAAATTTAAAAAATAAATAAGGAACTAATCCTCACCATGTACAATCCATGTTGTCATCGAATACAACAATGTCATTTTCTCTGGACTCATCTAATAATGTTGTTTGTAGGTCACCAAACTCAACATAGCAATATATTGATTCTTGCCTTTGTTGGAAAACATGAATGCTTTTGAAAATATTCATCATTCTCCATTCTTTGCAAGTGAATTATCACGGCTACGAACTCACCATAATTGAGTATTTTGTTCCCATCAACATTGGCCTAAGCAATTGATAGCATATAAAACATCATTGAATCACAAATTTGTTGTTGCAAATCTATATTACATATCATAAGTCTAAGCCTAAGAACATTAAGAACATAAAAAGTATATTACATAGGTAATTCTCAAATATGGAATTAACACACA
>Ga0214543_1011932_pt1 | contig 11875 bp, 9 predicted proteins | sample CNSS2metaG_FD_160094 | JGI IMG/M metagenome (GOLD analysis project Ga0214543, IMG submission 160094) | Root nodule microbial communities from cowpea collected in UCLA plant growth center, Los Angeles, California, USA - CNSS2 | ecosystem: Host-associated > Plants > Roots > Nodule | place: USA...
TATATACTAATCACAATAAAGTTACACTTTTGTATTTTTGATTTAAGATTTAAAATATTTTTTTAATTTCTTAACTTTTAATGAATTTTAGAATTAGTTCTTTTTTAAATTTTATATCAATTTAGTCTTTTATCGTTAGAGATGCATGAATTTAATCTTTCTTACTAAAATTTGCTAAATTTATTTGACATTTTAAATACATTTTATAATAATATTTGAATTAACCATAAGACAAAAGTAAAAATGTGTCAAACAATGTAAACAATTCAAATACTATCATAAAATGTGTTTGAAACATTAAATAAACTTAACAAAATTTAATTAAAATGACTAAATTCACACATTTTTAAAAATAATGACTAAATTGATCAAAACTAAAAAAAAAAAATTTAAATTTTACTAAATTTTACTAAAACTTCAAATATCAAAAACATACTTAACAAAAAAAATTGTGAGATCCACTGCAAAATAATGTTTCATTACAAGAAGATATTATCAATATAATCACACTTTATAATTCACAATAGTTAATCTATTACGTCGATATAATTTAAAGCAACAGCTTGATACAAACAAAAATTAAAATCTAAACATCAATATAGATCCTAAATTATAATTAATTAAAGAATTAATTTGAAAATAAAACAAGTTCAACAGCAAGTAATAACTCCGGTAAAAAGACAAGTGCAATTCAATTCAACATTTTTGTTTATTTGGATTATTTATTGTGTACGATTCAATTCAACATTTTATTAATTTGGATTTGATTGTGTCATAGTTCTATAATTCAGATTAGGTTAATCGTTGGATTTGTTGTTCTGCACTGACTCCGACTTCCAATCAAAAAAGGCAGAAACAATTATTCACCATGAGTGAAATTGAAACATCAAATTCAACTTCTAAAGTAATGTAAAATCAAGTAGAAAAGTAGAGTCTTCACTACAGAAAATTCATCAAACACACTTTCATGGAAAATTACCAAGAACATGACACTAAAGTTGAAGCCCACTTCAAAATCTTTACTCTAATCCTGCACAAAAATAAAATGAAAATTGAAGCACGCTTAGAGCATTACAACATGAATGAAACATATAAAGATAAAGCTGCCAAATATGCAGAAATCAATACATGGAAAAAAAAAATAAAAAAAAAAAAAAAAAAAAAAAGACAAGATACACTATTTTGAGTAGGACAGAATAATTACGGTATTTATGCCATACAGTATTACTCTTACATTATATAGTTCAAATATTTATATTTTAATGAATACCTGCTGATATGCAAGTTTTACCATGCTTCACTGCTGTACATAAACTAGTGCTAGTTGCTATTTGCGAACATCAAATGCATTAAATCCGCTCTCGTGAACACTTTTTCAATTAAATGCCACTCACTTAGCTGATTATAATATATCATTTCTCTGTATTACATCATACAGATGTTTAGACCTCAAATTCATGAAGCAAGTTTGTAAACCAACTACTTTTGGTTCTCGTCTTGTGTTTAGCCAATTAGAATGTAAAAAAATAAAATAAAATAAAAAATCATGTTCTTCATCAAGGATTCACATTGAAACATGCAAAATCATGTCAAGATATCTGTTCAAATGTTTCGTTTCACGTTAAGAAATAGGAAATTGAATTGAGTTGAACTCAACTTGTAAACCACTACTAGATTTTAAGTCAAGTGGAGTTTCAAGTAAATTTTGATTCTTACTAGATCTAGAAAAAAAAAATGTCAAACATGTTAGCACAATATCCAATGAAAACCAAAAGTTTGTTTACATGTTCCAACTGAATTTCAATCGCACCCTTAGTCAAATTGGGTTAACTCAATTTTAGGCAGCTGTTTGCATTGGACAAAAAACAACTATACTCAGTCATATAATAAAAACGTTAAAGTTTCAAAATCAATTTTGCAGACACTCACCCTAACAACACACTAAATAGCTTGTTAATATCTACCTTGTAACCAATATTTTAGCTTCTTTATCTATCCTTGATGCACTTCACTTTATCCAACTCCCCCTGTCCTTTATCTACCTTAGCTGGCCTATCAATACTCCTTTCTTCATCTCTGGAACCTAAGGGATATATATAACTTGTCAAAACTAAAAAGCTCAAGCTTTTTCAGTACTCACTGCCTTGGTCTCTTCAACAGCCTTATATTATTCTTAATTCTCCGCACTCTCACTGGCACTTTCTTGCAGATCCAAAATCCTTTTGGGTTGTCTTTATGCTACTGTTGGGATAGTGGGTTAGCATCTCACAACTCATTTCCTGATTTTATGGAGCCCACAATCACTCCAGAGCAACTCAGTGGCAAAATTACCAGTCACGATTAGGGAAATATTGATTGAATTGTGCTCAGTGATAGAAACCCTTTCTGTTTTCTGATGTGTTATGGCAGTAGTGGAACCAAACATTTTGGGAGCTCAAAGAACTTTTGAGCCCTATTGTTCTTTTTGGAAGAAAACCTAGAGGTTTTTGCTTATGATATCAACACTATCTGGCATGAGATCAATTTGAAACTGATATGTTCCGCTCTTTAGGACTTCGACTGAGAGGTTGTATACCACCTAACCTGTGATCAACATCAAACCCCTAACGAAACATCTCAAACGCTCAGACAACACCTAGTTATTAGGATGCAATCAAGGCAACATTTAGCATAAACAATACCCGTTTTTCAAACTCCAATAAAGGGAGTCGGACTCTAATCCGCCTCAGGAAAAGTCTTGTACAAAACAATAGATGGGGTACCCTCACCACCACAACAGGCAGAAATCGGCTCTCCATCAGTGGCCAGTTCACATACAATAGTATCCCTGTTCCTGTTAGACAAGTGACTCTAATTCATTGTTCTTAGCCCGAGGACATATTGCTTTATAAGAATCCACTTGTGGAAGAACAGTGACATAATAAAAAGAGAAAGTAATGATATGAGGACACAAAGGGGCTACAATGGCGTACCTAATAATGTGAGAAAGCTCCAGTTCCTTGAGCAAAGGATGGAGAAAATTACGAAAGAGAGGATCAACATTTCACTGGTGAAACATTGCAGCCACCTCCATAATTACAAAAATCCTCGTAATACACAACAGTTCGGGTTACAACAAACATGCGATTGTGTCACGTATTATTCAATGTCTGCACAAGAGATCCTTTTCACCCTCTTGAGCTCAAGACTTGGGCATACGTACCATCCTGCCTGAGATTTGAAATTGATCATTATCAACCTGAAATTGAGGGTTTTGTGCCATCTAGCCTGAAATCAGTTTCAAATTGATCCCTTATGAACTTTAGGGCTCTAGGCTCGAAGTTTGTTTACCATTCAGCCTAGGATCAGTCATGGCCCTACTGGTATGCAGCCCATATCAATTTTGGATCGATTATAAGGAAATTTAATAAGATTTATGCAGAGTTGCCGCTATTTCAGACAGACACAGGCTAAAATATGGCAATCAGGGAATCACGTTATAACCAAATATCAGGGATTCTTAGCCTTCCCATTTATTAAACTTATTTACTTTCTCAATTATATCATGGGAAGGGCATTGTCTATATATAACGGATCAACCTATGTGGGGCAGACAATTTTAAATGCTCTAAGTAAAAGTCACTCTAATCCTAGGAAGAATTTTCTCTCCAAAACAATATCCAATATCCATAGAAGCAACACAACAGCCAACATGTCTCAAACAAACCAACAATGACATTATTTCATATGTTGCTTACGCCCAACCCAAGCAGCAGCCAAACATTAGAAAACGTCCTTATAAGTTAATTCACCAGAGGTAAACAAGCAAAAAGTTGATAAGCTTTACATTATGATCTTTTTTCTAAGGGCATGAACCCATATTTCAATTATGTTTGGGATTAAAATTTCACTAGCCGTGAGACTCCTTCAATGGAAAGCTTAATCACAACCGTTTGTACTCTAAAAGAAAGTGAAAATGCTGTTGAATCTATTCAATCCTTAGCAATAGGATCAACTTGTCCTCATACCCAACAACAAAATGGGTAGATGAAATGAAAATTAGACATTTAATTGAGATTGCTCACACCTTATTGATCAATGCAAAAGATCATATTCAAAATTGGCAGTGTAGATCAGTACCAGCTTTCAAAGAAATAGACAACCTTCACCACTTATAAATAAAATCCAACATTGCATAAATTTTCCAAATGAATGCTTGTACCATGCTTCTCATGATTTTGGTTCTACCTGTTTTATCCATTATGTGTCCCCATGTTTTCGAAAGCTCTTTGCAGAGCCCGGCTCACCTTCAAAAATTGTACCAATGTTATTCTCCAAATACTAGACAATATATGCTAATTTTACCTTCTTTGACGAAACTCCTTTTCTTTCTCCATGCAAGATTCCACTTCTATCTTACACGAGACCTCCAACCAGGAAAAGAATCAAAACCACTATCAAACCAACAATCCACCTCCTTTAATCACATACCAAACAAGACACAAAGAATTGTTCCACAATTACATGACCTGCCACCTAATTCATGTCCTTTGTGTCACTCACAATGAATCCTCGAGTGAAAGCATTGGTTGGTATAAGGCTCTTACAATAGGTATTTGATGTACGTGAAATCCCATCCCGTTTATAATTTTGAGTTAACATCATTGTCTACATTACTTCTTTCTATCCTCAATGTTCTCTATTTCTATTCAAAAAAATATTTGAAGCTCTAGATCATCTTGAATGGTTACAAACTATGATAGTTGAAATGCAAGTTGTTTAAGTGAGTAATACACAAGAGTTGGTTTCACTTCTTTGGAAAAGGAAATTTCTTGTTTTGGGTCTATCCTATTACAACTTGTTCTAATAGTGGGTGGACTGTGGATCATCATCTTAAAGATCAGTTGTCAAAAGTGCAGTATATGGTCTTGATTAAACGATACTCTTTATGTTATAGCCAACATCTGCTTCTTTCTTGCTATGGTGCAATTCACAGTTGGCCTCTACATCAATTGGATATGATGATCAGATTTTCATGGAACAAGCTCTTGGGTTTTGATGTGGATATCAAAATCAGGTTTGTAGATGGGGAGGATCAAGTCTAGTTTGCAAACTTAGTCAGCCTCTTGATAGGCCAGAATAGTCAACAAAAGCGTGGTTTGGTAATTCATTCGCATTGTCAAGAGTTTATGGCAGGAAGTAAGACATATATATCATACACTTTCCTGGGTACTCCAAATGGGTTCCCAGTTGGACTGGTTAAACAATCCAGTCCAGACCAATTGAGTCTGTGCACTAACTTAGCTGCTGTTTTATAAGAAGATTAACTTTTGTTATTGATTTTTCATGTAGTCGAGACTTTTTGGAAATATGGATAAAGCTCAAGTGTGCCTTATCCATATTTCCAAAAGTCTCGACTAGATGAAAAACCAATAAGAAAAGTTAATCTTCTTATAAAACAGCAGCTAAGTTAGTGCATAGACTCAAATAAGAACATGGTACAATGCAAACATGTCATGTAAAGTTAAAACAACAACCAAATTGAAAACCCGGGCAAACAAAATAGCTAGAAAAGGGGGCTCAATCAGGGTGCGGATCATGGAGGTATAATGATGAGTGAACTGTAACAAATATATAGAATAAAAGTCACAAACACGTCAAAGAGAACATATACCTGTTCCATTGAAGTAGAATCGGTATTTGTCTGCTCTTGTGTACCATTGGATTCACCATCAGCTTGACCTCCGTCATTATGAATCATATCTTCAGGTTTTTCATCAACATTATCCAACACTATATTATCATTCAAGCCTTTTATATCTGCAGGAAGCTGGCCAGACTTCAATGCCTGCAATAATGAACAATGATTAGATGTACAGCATCATTTTAGTCCTTTTCATAATAGATTAAATAATTAAACAAGGAAAATCAGTTTACAACAGTTAAAACCATTTTTTAGTTTACACCATTATTGAAATTAATAAGTATTACATTGATATACATTAAAATTAACATCAATATAATTTAAGCAAGAGTTTGACACAAACAATAAATTAAAATACATTGATATACATTAAAATTAATATCAATATACTTTAAGCAAGAGTTTGAAACACAACAAATTAAAATCCAATAAGCGACTCTCTAATTTAGAAAAGTAAGTACCTTTTCAAGTCTAGCAACCTCCTCAAGAGTCTGAGAATTCACAATGGCAGCCTGCATAAACCACAAACAAGTCAAACCACAGGTAAACAAGATTAGCATTTATCAGAGTGTGTCCCTCTGCTTAGGACTTTTGGAATAGCTTCCAATGGTTTGCTGAAAAAATATGGGTAGAAGAAAGAAGGAAAACTTCTCATCAACAATTTATCAAAGCGTATCAACAGATGAAAAGAGAACACATTATAGATCTGAACTGAGCATGAATGCATGTTGGATATGGGCCATGTTCAACCCTACTGTGGTAACCCACACATAAAATGACGAGTTCAAGTATCATCATTGCACCTTGATAGCAGTAATTTGTTCAGGTGTGGGAGCAACCACTTTGGGTGTTTGTTGTTCCTCAGCTGCCTCTGAAACATTTGGAGTTTCAGCAGGTGAAATTGGTTTGGCTGGCGTCCTTTTAATTTCTTCCATCACTTCTTCCGAAGCAAACAAGCTTTTGGCTTCCAACCGTTCCTATTAATTTAAAGAAACCACGAAAAGAATGAAATATAATAGAAGAACATGTGTAATTGGAAATAAGAAATAGACCTAATAATACACCTATCATCTTTCCCCTTTTTTATAAAATTGGTAGATACAAAAGCCTTGCAGACATTACCAGAACATCTTATATTTCATAAGTATACTCAAAATGCTGACTTATAACTCGAACACAGACACTAACAGAACATCCTATATTTCGTATGTCAAACAGCAAGCCCAATAAAAAGTAGTATGGGTAGTGGAAAATATACATTACCTTATTTTTCACTTTCTTGAAATCTAAAACCCGGAGGGATTTCAGTTTGTTAATAACATAAAGCCTATAATTTGGTTTCTTCGTGATATTGTTGTCCAGCAGACTAAGGTACTGCAGCTTTGGAATGGATGCTAAAGGGTCAATTTCTACCAAGTTTACAATTCTGTTGTTAGTGAGAACTAGTGTGTGTAATTTTGGCAGGAACTCTGCAATGAAAATGACAGAAGAGACAAGGTCACTAAAATGAGGAAAATATAGGAAAGAATGTGCAGTTCAAAGTTCAAAAACTGTACCTCCAATGCTGGGATTAATTCTAGTAATCCTATTGTTATTAATGATCAGTGTACCCAACCGGTTAAGATAAGGTACGTTCTCCAGTTTGACAATCTCATTGTCAGATAAATCTATGGTGTCAAATTGGTCCTGAAGGAAATTAAATACAAAGGAACTCAAAATTGTGAAAACTGAACCAGTTAATACATCCTTTCAAATGAAAAAGACCTCAACAACACAAGGGGAAAGTGGGAAACTAAAACAAAGACAAGAAAACTAAATTGCACACCTCAGTAGCACCGAGGTTTTCAATCACGGCTATCTTGTTGCCTGTGAAAAACATGACAAAGTTATTATCGAAGAGGGATAGTGAAGAAGGAGAGAGATGGAGAGGTGTGAGGGAGATAGGAATACCTCGAAGATCTAACTCACGCTCTTTAACTGGATTGAAAAAATGAGGGCTTTTCCATATCAAATCAGCAGTGAGCCTCACCATCTCTTCTACTCAGAGTGCAAAAGAAATAAGATAGTAATGGCTGCAAGAACGAAACTTGTGCAGTTAGAGAGCATGGTTGTCAAATTACAAAGTGTGCTTTTACAAACCAAAAATAATTCAATAACACACAGAATAATCAGCCATTCATGAAACCACAGCGAGCAAGACCCGGTAGATGTCACCACCCAAAAGAACACTTACTGGGCTGCTCCGAACTACAAAAGGGTTCAAACCCCTTTTAGGTCATCACAAACATCACGAACAAACAAGCAAAAAACGAATCTAAAAATCAAATGCAGAAACACGAGAAATGAAAGAAGAACAGTGAAATTTAACTGCGAAAAACTTCAGAGCAGATGAAAGAAGACAAAAACCTAGAAAAGCAGTAGGAGCAAGCCGGTTACAGTTTTCTGCCCCCTTTAATCTTTTGTGTTTTAAAAAGGAGTCAAGATAATACTTCCCTCCTATTTAATTAACTCCAGTGATAATGTAAAAATATTAAAGTTAAAAGAGAACACAAAACTTTTTTTTTTTAAATTGTACAATGTTTTTTACACTTCGACACTCTCTTTTTTTATTTCATTTAACATGATTATTCACAAACGATACTGTTAATGTTTAAAACATGTTTAAGTGTGTCTTCTATTATCTGAATTTTTTCATCAACAATTATAAGTAGCGATTTGAACAGATACTATGAGAACTATCTAAAAAAATGATTACAAATATGAAAAAACAATATACAAAGATTGTTGTTTCCAAGTAGGTTTTTCAAAAGTTAAAAAATTACAAAGTTAGTAATGGAAACATACACGTGTTTACTTTTTTTAATTAATAAAAATAATAAAATTCTTATTATTATTACTATGAAATTAAATATAAAAAATTTTATAATTTTATTTTAAATAATTTTTATTTATTTCATAAGAAGTTTCATAATTAAAAAATAAATAAATTTAAAAAATATCAAATTAGAAAAGATAATTAAAAATTTTAAAAATGATAAATGTAACATCCAATTTTAATAGATAAATTTATTCAAATAAAACATCGTACATCTTATGATATCCAAGGGTACAAGACTTAAAGTATAAAGGATAATACAGTCACCCCAATATACCAGAAAAAAAAACGAGGCACTACGTGATGCCAGGAATCAAATACAAGAGTATCAACAAACAACCAAAAGCTTGCTCATGAGCAAGGGATTACAATATAATAATAACTCTTCAACATGGGCTCGACAACAGTCCAACACTAAACCATGTCCAACTAAGTTGCAGCATCCCCGTCGCCACTGCGATCACCAGGAGTTCTCACATCTGCTCACATCAATAAATTGATGATCATCCCAAAAAGGAGAAAACCACACACGAGACACACAAGCAAACCAAAAGGGTAAGCTAGAGTAGAAAGGTTTTATCATACAATTGAACATATGAATTTAAAAGCCGAGAACACATAAATCACTCAACCATGTGATAGCAACCAACAAGACTCTAAGACTCCATTATCCGGATACATATATATTGAGGCACCACCACGAAACCTTACTAAGAGATTCGTGAAATTACGTCCATTACTTGAGGCACCACCATGAGCTCCCACCAAGAGGGTCATGGAATTAAGTCCTAACCATGAGGCTAGGGATGGCAACGGGTCGGGTCGGGCACAGATAGTGCCTACCCGCAACCCGACTCACAAAAAGAGAATCTGCCGGGTATCCGCTTAAAAAATATCCGCGAATATTTTTAAAACCCACGGGTACCCGTGGATGCCCGATACCCGCAAATATTTTTAAAAAAATATATTTTATAAATTTTTTAATATAAAACTATAAAAATAAAATAAAATTATAATTATAATTAAATTTGACATAATAAAATATACTGTTAATTTTAATTTTAATTAAATTTAACTTAATAAAATATAAATTAAATTTTAATTTTTTGCGGGTAACGGGTACCCGCGGGTACGGATAGTATGATACCCGTACCTAGGGATGTCAAAAAAATCCGTACCCGCGGGTATCCGCGGATAAAACCCGCAACGGGTAGAAAACGAATATTAAAAATGGATACCCGCTACCCGCAAATACGGGTATTTTTGATACCCGCATGTTAACAGAGCGGGTATGGGTATCATAGTATTTGTACCCGTGGATACCCGTACCCGCTAAACTTGCACCCCTTGATGTTCTTCTCTTTCCTTTCTTTGAAATTGAGCATATACATCAAACCTTATATAGACAATGATGTTTATGGTATGCTGGTTGTCAAATGATGGAATCAAAATAAGAATACTTGGCATGTGACAATTGAGTTTTATTATTTGCTTATTTTTTTTATTTTTCAGGAACCAATCGGAGAAGGTGAATTTGTTGATCAAAGCATTAATTGAAGAATTTCCATTGTGTTGAATGTCATTTTATATTTACTTTTACAATTATTTGGACTTGTATCAACTTAAGTTTATTTGAACTTTATTTAAAATTTATGACAGTGATGTATTTTATTTTATTTTATGATTAAATATTTGTTTTTAAATAATTTTGCAAATACCCGCGGGTACTCGTGGATACCCGTGGATATGAAAAAAATAGGCGAATACCCGCACAATGGATACCCGACGGATATGGGTACGAGTACGGGGCAAATATTTATCTAGCGGGTAGGGTACGGGGGAGCTACTACTCGTACCCTACCTGCCCCGTTGACATCCCTACCCGTACTCGACCCATTTATAAGTGGGTATTAAAATACCAGCTACCCGCGGATAATAAATATCTGCGGGTAGTAACTATCCGTCACGAATTTTATCCACGAATATCCGCGGGCGCGAGTATTTTTGCCATCCCTACATAAGGCACCACCATGAGATCTCACCAAGAGATTCATGGAATTACGTCCTAAACCATGAGGCATCACCATGAGATCTCACCAAAAGATTCATGGGATTACGTCCTAACCATGAGGCACCACCAGGAGATTCATGGGATTATGTCCTAAACCATGAGGCACCACCATGAGATCTCACTAGGAGACTCATGGAATTACGTCCTAAACCATGACGCACCACCATGAGATCTCACCAAGAGATTCATGGCATTATGTCCTAAACCATACCAAAAATCATGTCTTACCAACCAAACATAAAGTCATCATGCATACCAATCTCATGTCAATATTTAACCAACCATCCAAATCATGTGTCATACGTATAATCATACCAAGCTCATCAATTCCAATCCCATTACATCATATAGAACATACAAAGCATCACACTTAACTTTTTAAAGCAACAAACCATCCATCCATTTGAAACATGCAAGTATCCAACCAACTTTGCCAATCTCGCTCAGGCTAAAGAGCTCTCGTTCAGGCGAGAGGAACCCCTCGCTCAAGCCACCAACCCTTGCCTAGGCGAGATTGCACACAGGGGCACGTCGAGGTCTCGCTCAAGCTAGTCCAACCCGCTCACTTGGGCGAGTTCAGCATAACTCACTACTCTCACGCGTGCAAAACCAGCAAAGTTCAACTCAAGATCCAACAATTCATTCCCACAAAGGCACAAACAATATCCAATCATTTTAAACATAAAACAGAGGCAGATGCAAGCAATATACTAAAAATGTGAAAAACCTAGCTTCCCTTACTTAGACAGATGCTAGTGAACAACAATAAACACCCAACAGTGAGCACCACAACTCCGAAAATGGCTTTGTGAGCTGAAAATACTAACACCAAAACAAAGGCTAGGTTATTACGATAAACCCTAGTTGGAACCACGAAGACAAGCGAAAAAATAGAAAGAATGAGTCGAGAACCAACTTACATGGATTAGAAATGGAATTTACTAGCTTGATGAGGGATGGGGCCAAACCGTAGCAGAGCTCGTTGTTGCTCTATGAGGGAGGAGGAGAGCTATTTTCTGATAAGTGGCAGAAAAAGAGGGTTATAACTGGTTTTGGGGTTTTCGGTGTGACGCCCCGACTACTATATTAAATAATTATTATTTGATAAAAAGATGAAATTATTTTTTTTGTACAATAAGATTTTCCTTAAGAGGACACTAACAATAACATAACTTCATATCCATATATATATATATATATATATATATATATATATATATATATATATATATATATATATTATATA
>Ga0214543_1011937_pt1 | contig 11868 bp, 9 predicted proteins | sample CNSS2metaG_FD_160094 | JGI IMG/M metagenome (GOLD analysis project Ga0214543, IMG submission 160094) | Root nodule microbial communities from cowpea collected in UCLA plant growth center, Los Angeles, California, USA - CNSS2 | ecosystem: Host-associated > Plants > Roots > Nodule | place: USA...
GTTTATCTAACGTTTCAAGCGCATTTCATGATAGTATTTAAGTTAACATTGAAGCAAAAATGTGTTAAACAGTATAAATAATTTAAATACTATCATGAAATGCGCTTGAAATGTCAGATAAACTTAATAAAATTTGGTTAAAAGAACTAAATTCACGCATTTTAGAAGATGAAGGACTAAATTGATCAAAAGTTTTGATGAGGACTAAACCCAATTTTCGCTCAAACTTGAGGGACAAAAACATATTTAACCCTAGTTTAATTATGCTGGAAGTCACCTGATAAATTTGAAGACTTTTATTTGTATTTCTAATAAATTTCGAGTCTTCCATAACTTTAATTTTCTATCACTTTTAACATTCTTTTGCATTTTTTATTCTTAGTGATGTGTTAAATGACTGGATGGTTATTTTCTTATGTTACTTGTTAATTTGTCGCCACATATAATTTTATTATTTTTAAATTTTATAAATAGTAATTTGTAGTTTTATAATATTAAAATTTAAAAGTTTATAATTTTATATTCACCATTTCTCTCTCATCGATATTAGGTTTTAGGATATTTTTTTATTACATGTTTTTTCTTCCACTGCTATCATCATTTAATTTTATTTCAATAATTTAGTTATGGAATATTATTTTTTAATCAATGATGATGTTATTTTACTCACATAAAATCATATATTATGACATGGTTAGTATTTATTTATGTAAAGGAACTGCATTTACTTTTTTCTTAAAATATTATTGTAATAAATTTTCATCACCAAAATTATTATTCTTATTTTTATTAGGAAAGATTGAAATTATTATATATATATAAAACCCAAAGAGGATGATTTTAGTTGACTTGATGTGTTGAACTATACAAGTCATCTCTTATAAGTGAACACAAGATCTCTATTAAAAACTATATTATTAAGTACCTATACTACCTAACTATCTCATAGAAATTTATGTTTTGAAGTATAAAAAGTCATATGTTAATTATTAACTATAGATTTTGACTTAATGATAAATATTCGATCCAATAAGTTAAGGTCACAAATTTAATTTTCATTAAAACAATTATTAATGTTAAAATTATTACATGTAATATTAATTATCCTGTATAAAAGTTCAATAAATCAAGCTATAGTTAAATCATAAAACTTAGAATGCTGAACTCTTGAGTTAAAACAAAAGAAAAGTTGTGTTATAACTGTCAATTAACCTTTTTTTTTCAAGAGTAACAAATATGCACTAATATAGTGTATTCTCGGGTGTCCAACACTCTATTTGATTTTTAACAAGGGAAAAAGTACATATTTAACTATACCTATATTTATTCTAATCACTAAAAAAGTTACCTAAAATCCTTATGTATTTATTCATATAAAAATAGAGACTTTAGTTACTTTTATGACCTCTGTCAAAAGATTAATCTTCTAAACTCATTATCAACCTTTAAATCTAATAAGACAAAGAAAAAATACATTAACATGTATTATATATATAATGTAATTACATTATATATATATTTACCTTTTATGTTAACTTTATTATATTTAAATGCAGTTGCTCTGTATGTGTCTGTACAGGCTTGTGTTATGTGGATCGAGGAAGTCACATCAGCACGAAATTGCAATTTATATGATATACCTAAAATACCCTTGCCATCCATTCATTCATTCCCCCATTGACCTCTCACCCAACTCCTTCTATTCGCCATCCTTAGGGTTTTCTCTGCTTCTTCTTCTATTTCCTCTTTTTCACACTTAACATTCATCTCCAAGAATTAGTCTTGCTCCCTCTAAAGCTTCGTATTTTTACTCAGCAACCCTTTTCGGGTATTATCTTTTCCGTTAACCCATTTTCCTTTTATTCTCTGCTCCCAGTTTCGATCTGATCCCGTGAATTTTCCGAAGCTGCTCTTCCAATCCTTCAAATTTCGGACGAAGCTCCGAAAAGGGTATGTTTTCTGCTTCTTACTTCGGCTCTAGGGTTAACTTTGATGCTGATGGTGAGATTGGTTTTTATTTGGAATGAAAGAAATTGGGAATCTTGGGTGTCGATTGGGAGTTCAGGATGCTTAGATTACAGCTCATGCTTGGTTTTGTTCAAGTAGTGTATTAGAATTGTCGAAATTCTCCGGGTTCTTTAGGTTTGGATTTTGAAGTTGCGGGTGTCGTTGGTTTGGTTTGCTTGAAGGGGAAAACAAGTGGTGATTTCTCAGTGTAGTAAGGTTTGATTTGGAAATGGACAACTCCAAAAACAGGCATAATGATAGTCTGGGTGTTAACAAGATGGGGAAAAATATAAGGAAGAGCCCTTTACATCAGCCCAATTTTGGTAACAACGCTGCTAGACAACAGCCTCAGCCTCAGGTTTACAACATTAGCAAGAACGAATTTCGGGATATTGTTCAGCAGCTTACTGGATCACCCTCCCAGGATCATCCACCTAGACCTCCACACAATCCACCGAAGCCACAGAGCATGCGACTGCAGAAAATTAGACCTCCCCCGTTAACGCCAATCAATCGGCCTCGCATGCCGCCGCCAATGCCGGTGCCTGCTGCCGCCCCCCCTCATCCAGTTCCTCACAATAATGTCATGCCAAGACCTGCTCAGTATGGACAACCATTGCCTAGTCCTGGGGATATATGGTCTAATACGACCGAGTCACCCATATCTGCTTACATGCGTTACCTTCAGAATTCAATAATGGATCCAAATTCAAGGGGTAACCAAGTTCAGCCTCAACCACATCCGTACCCTCAACCTCAAGTACCCGGCAATGTGCAGCCTTATCCCCCTCCCTCGTCTGCTGTGTTTCCTAATCCTCCCATGCCCACCTTCCCTTCCCCGAGATTTAATGGTCCTATTCCACCCATGAATGCTACTAACACTCCCATGCCTACTCTTCTTCCTTCACCACAAGCAAATGGTCCTCCTCCCCCTTTACTTTCTCCAACCTCTCAATTCCTCCTGCCTTCTCCAACTGGTTACATGAATTTGCTATCTCCTCGCTCACCTTATCCACTTTTGTCACCTGGCATTCAGTTCCCATCTCCGCTTACACCAAATTTTCCGTTCTCGTCCACGGGGCAATCAGGGATTTTAGGTCCTGGCCCACAACCTCCTCCTTCTCCTGGCCTTGTGTTTCCGTTATCACCTTCAGGCTTTTTTCCCATATCAAGTCCCAGGTGGAGAGACCACTAGTCTTCTGAATTCTTGTTACAAGTTTAATTGGGTTTGCTTCTTTCTAACTGAAGAGGTCCTAGGCTTGTTCTTTGGCATGTGATGTACAATCAGGTTGTAAGAGCTCTTTTTGGCTATCTGTAGTGTTCATTTCTCATTTCTTTGTTTCTCTTTTGTTGACAACCGTAATGGTTGCAATCCTTTTACTTTGACAAGTTTTACATTAGGCAATACATATTGAAGATCAGACAACTCAATTGGGCAGTTGGACAGGAGCTGTAAGATGGAAGACTGATCTGTAGCTCAAAAGGAAGTAGGATTACAGACAATATTTGTTGTGTATGTCATCTTCTTTTGTAATATAGTGGTTTACATCTCAAAGTTCATAGCTAATTTCATCTTTTCTATGTAAGGTGTTTTGAAGTACGATCTTATGGTTATTACCATGTGATTTGCTATAAATATATTTTACTTCTGCAGCATATTTTACTGTTCTTATGTAAAGTAGTTCCTCATTTGATTTAATGGCATGCTGGTGGATATATCTTTAGCTGCCTCTTTTGGGGGACAAAGGAGCCACACTAAAGGCCCAAGAAAAATTATACTAGATTGATTCATCGTTCTTTGGACTTGTTTTCAGGTAAAATGATTTTCCTTGGGATTGACTGTTTATGCTTTACCCATATGTTATTCAGTATAAAGGAGTACATTTTTAATCTGGGTTCTTCCTTTAGAGGGAATATGTAGGGAGAGAATAATATGGCTGACTACATGACTGAATCATTTAGGTTAATTTTGTTGTTTCTTCTTTTGTTAAGCATTTGGAGATCACTAGATGTAACTTAACCACTAGGCATATTATCATCTACACTTGATCATTCATTGGAGACCCTGATTATGTTCTCATTCTTTTTCTTATTAAGTTAACTTTTATCTACCTCAGAATATGCTTCTCCCCTGCAAACTCATGGGGGCATGTGCATAATATCAAGAACATGAGCCTGAAAGTAGGTTACTCAGTTCTGTGTCATGCGTTGAGAAGAAGCATTAGTTAGCTTTGTGGCCTAACAGGCTTTTGATTGTTAACGTCTTTCCTCTATCTGATATGGATTGGTTTGTTTACTGTCTTCTCACCATCATGCATTCGTTCTAGGTTGCATTAGGGTCTAAACTCAGACTTCATTTTTTAATTCGTTAACTAATGTCCTATCATTGCTTAAGTGAAACTACTTTAAAATTAGTCTGGCTTTATAATTGCTTTTATTGAGTAATTCAAAATATTAAGTTAGATTCTTTCATGGGTGTGCATTGTAAAGTTTATTTCAGCATCTGAATGTACCAACTTTACTTTATATGCACGAGGGTTTTATTCGTCCAAAATAGAGGATTTGTTTCCTCTAAAATAGGAAATTATATAATGAAAAACTAAGGTGCATGTGTTGAATTCATGATGTCTACATGTTAACACAGGCTGATAATTTGGTAATCCAAATCAAGTTTATATGAGTTTTTCTGGAGGAGTTCCATGCCCGATGAAACAAGAGACTGATGGCATTTTCTGGATTTTCAGTGGAAAAGTTTTTCTTGTTTCTTTTGCTTAAACTATGATTTTTATTTTCCCAACACATGCAAATACTCTATAAATGAGTTATGAATGATATAGTAGAAAACCCCTTTTACTGCAGCTGTGCAGATAGTATCGTGTTAAACAATTGGAACATTTTCAATGGACAAAATAAGACCTGATATGCAAAGCAGAAAAAATGTTATAATTGTTATAAATATGCTTCAATTTTTACTGGAGTATCTCCAATTATTTTCCCTACTACCTTCCTGTCACTGTCAGTTTCCTTTCCTGATATTTATACAGTCCAATATAGAAATAGAAAAATAATGGAAGATCAGCATGAAGCCATAACCACCTCAAATCAATCATCACGATCAAATCAACGCCCACATTTATAGAAAATTTATGCCTTCTCATCTCCCATCACACTTAATCCATTCTGCTTTATTTGAATAGAGTTTAGAGATAAAAAAGAAGAAGTAAAGAGATGAAAAGTAAAAGAATGAAAATAAAAATTATTTGGACAGAGTGATGAGCGAAAATAATAAAAAGTTAAATATATTTATTGTAATTTGCTTTTAATAATACTATTTTAATTGTTTGTTTTATCTATATTTTTATATATTTTCTTTCTTCTTTTATTCTTTAAATAATAACATATTTAAATTAAAATAATTATGTTAGTATTTTTTTAATAAAAGATGGAATTTGTCATTTGTAACGTCCCATTTAATTTATAAACGCAATTTAAGAAAACGCCACACATAAGATAGTATAACAACGCAGTCCTGGGGTTCCCAACATCACCCCTACAAAACTAGACACACCATGATGCCAACAAAAGCAGAATAACTATTTAACTAAAAGTTTATGAACTAAATAACCACAATACAGGGGCCATAGCCCTGAAGAAACATGACGGAAAGAAGTATAAGATACAACCCCGATGACTAAATAGCGGAATCGCCATTCCCTTGCTGACCACGAGAACCGCGCCCATCTGCTCCCATCAACCAAGTTGATGATCATCGCAAGGAAGAACAACCACATACAACACAACCATGCAATAAAACGGGTAAGCTAGAGCCAACACATATTCATCATACAGTCAAATATATATATTCATCATCTCATATCCATATAACAACCAAACATGTTATGACTCTCCCTTCAATACACTACGACTCGACTCATCCGGATACGTATAACTTGGTCGAATTCAGCGGATGCTTGCACTTGTGGTGGATATCTCTGCTCGACCCTGAGCTGCTCATCTCCGAGCTATGTGTTACAAGTGTTACGATGAAACAAATTTCCCTCACCACAAGGTTAGCCCTTAATGAATTTCAAGCCTCCTGCTACTCTCACCACAGGGGTCAGTCCGCTCTAAGTGAGACTAATTGGCCCCTTAGAGTGTCAGGATGCAGTCCTTACCTTGAATCCTTACCTAGTTATACAGATGGGGCACCACCATGGACACCCACTAATAGGGGCCATGGAATTACGTCCCGACCACTGAAGCGCGACCCCAGAGGTCTCACCTAGAGACCCCAAGGAATTTATACGCTGACACGGACCAACATTCATAGCTCAGCAATAAATGAACATAAAATCATATTTACATTTCCAAACCAACCCCTGAGATCAATTCCTCATACGCATCATATTTCGAATCCATACCTCTGATCATCACCACCCCATGAATCTAGGGCCTCATCTCATACTAATCACGTGTTCCGTTAGGTCCAAACCACTCATTCATTCCACATGCCAATAACATACCCGACCCATCATACGCAATTCATGAAACATGCCAAACATACCTCATGCTCCATTATATACATGTCATTCATCATACAATCATACTCAACCAAAACAGATCATTCAGGAACAAACGGACATTTAATCACAGCACTGTCTCGCTCAGCACCTCGCTCAGGCTGAGGGGTCTCGCTCAGGCGAGCCCCCCCTCCGCCTAGGCGAGGGCACAAGAACAAGAGCATGAGCAACGCGGGATCTCGCTTAAGCGAGATCCCTCTCGCCTGAGCGAGTTGCCTGCTCGCTCAAAAGTCACAGCGGGTCGCCTGGGCGACCATTCGTGGAGAAAAAGGCTTAGGCGAGCCTCTGTTAATCTCGCCTAGGCGAGACTAGCTCGCTTGGGCGAGTTTATCAGTGCCCGCCACTGTTTTCACCTGCAACAGACGCAAATACGTACCACAAGCAACAATCCAACCGTATCATACATCCATATCAACAGGCAAACATAAAGAGATCACCAACCGCATAAAATAGCAAACTCGTGCCAAACAAACCGAATGGTTCTAGCTTCCCTTACCTGGAAATGGGTTTGCACGGGACTTCTACACTGAAATAGGGAGCACAACAGCTCTAGAACCCAACTCGCAAACTGGAACAGCAAGCTAAACGAGTCATTATAGAGTTTCCCACTGTGACTACGAAACTACACTAGACAGAGGCGATAAGGTGAAAGAGTACTTACGTGAGCAGAACAAAACCAAGATGGAACGTGAATCAGAAGAACGTCGAAACCCTAGCAGAGCTCTAGTGCGGAAACAGGGAAGGAGGTGGCTGCGAATCTGAGAATGAAGAAAGTGTGTGTGTTAAGGCAACTGAAACAGGTTTTTATCCTATGGGTCGGCCTTTAGGCCCAATACTGTATGGCAGCCCACTAACTTTTAGGGCAGGAATAGAATGGGGCCTTACATCATCTGGAATTCTAATAATTAATAGAAATTTTATCACACTTATAAACTTTTTTTTATATATTTTATCAAGAGTTTACTATTTATGTTCTGATGATTGTTTTTTAATAATAGTTATATTAATTTTTTAATTAGATTTATTGTTTTTATTATCATGCAAAAATATGTGCATCATATTCTTTATCTTAATCCAAGTTTTAATTTTTATCTTAATCATTTCTTTATTTAATAGTAAATCATCTTTTATCATGTACAAATTATTATCCAAAAAAAAAATCTAAATATTCACAACCCCAAACTTTTATAATATGTTTATTGGGGAAGGAACGAAATAGAGAGTGTAAAAAATGAAAGAAGAATAAAAGGTAAAAAAAAAAACTTAGTATGCTGGGTTAAAAAGAAATAAATTGACAGTTTTAGTATCATGCAATTATTTATTAATGAATAAAAACCTGTGAGTTTGTAAAATGGAGGGAAGAAAATAAAGAAAAGTCTCCCGTTGCTTGTTTAGCGTTTTTCTTCAGCTACTTGAGAACAAATGAACCCTAAAACCTAAACTCGTTACAAATTTCAAACTCTTCCCCACGTCTCTTCTTTTTTCCCCACTTGTTTCAGAAGTAGGAAGGTATTAGAAGAAATAATGCTACCAGTTTAGGATATATATATTTTATTATTATAACTTATTTTGTGAATTTATATTATTATTTTATCCAATCAATTGAATTAGACAACTTTTACAATATTTTATCTCTATTTTCACTTATTTTTACTTTAGTTTTAGTTTTATTTATTACATTCTTTTCTCAATGCTTGTGCCTGCAAGTCCAGATTTGTAAAGAACGAAGAAAGAGAGAGCATCTGACACGCTTGATTTCTGAAGAAACAAATGGAAAATATAAACAGTAATGCTGCAAACCAACCTAATAACTGTGCTTTCATTATATATTACGAAACTTATTTTGTTCTCTATTCTTTATTAAATAATAATAATATTATAAAGGAGATGCAAATTTTGTGGTCAAAAAATGAAAGCACGCTATTTAGAATGAAACAAGCAGTTCCTACTTGAGATTGTTGGTGAGAGATTTGACATTAAAAATTTGAATAAAATAAAAATGTATTTAGTATTATAAAATGAATTAATCATTTTGTTATCGAATTGAATTAAATTTGATAAGAGGTAAATTGATTTGGGAGATATGAATTGAAGTTGTGGTAGGTTAACAACAACAAAAATTAGCATAAATAATAGATGGCCCATAGTTGCGTACAATCTCTCTTCATTCATCCTCATAAGTCTTAACTCCCGACATAAGGCCCCCCCTTACATCATATACTTTACTTCTAAACATTTATGGCCTATCGCATATAACTAATAATAAAAATTATTTAACATCAATTTATTTCTTTTATATTTTACTATTAAAAAATTGAAGGCTAATTCAAATTTTACGACTTATCTTTCTTATTATCGTTTAACAAATGGATATAAAGTATATCTTACTTTTACAAAACTATATTATATGTCAAGATTTACGTTAATTTATATATTATAAATTTAACTTGTGTTTTTATGTAAGATTTATAACATATTCTATCACGTCAAAATATATATTTTGAAGCACTTGAAACAACTCATTATTCAATCTTACAAAATCAACTTGTAAATTAGAGTTTATACTTATTTATATATTATAAATTTATCTTATTTTTAATTAATGTAAATTTCTAACACCCCTCAAGCCAAGGTCTCAAAACGGTTCAATAATGAGATGATACAATAATTCTAACAAACAATAAATATTGCTAAGATAGAATTCAAACACTCTGACATCACTTTAAGACCGAATTAAATTTAACAAAATTCACAAAGGTTTGTAATAATTTATGTACCATTAATTCATCTTATTTATAATTGATATGAAATTTCTAAAATAGAATTTTCTCAAACGTTGAATAATTAAGACAGTGTATAATAATGGTATTATGTGTGATCATATTTTTCTTTTGTTACTATTATGAAAAATATGTTTAAAATAAAAGAGAGAAAAGCTTTTGGAGAATTGTAATAGGAGCATCTACAAACAGGAAGGAAATATGATTGGAGTTGATTTTATATTTTTGGCCCTAAAAAAATACTCTGATTTGATTGGGTTTAGGAGGGCCTTTGGTTGTGATTGTGGCCACTACTTTTTTGGTGAGAGAGAAGAAGAGGCAATAATTAAGTAGAAAAATGAAAAGAAAAGAAAAAAAGGGAAATTGGTTGAAAATATAGGAAAAAAATGTTGAGACACAGAAAGCATTTAAGCATTGAAGCATTTGAGTCCTCTAAAGTTAGTGTTTGTAGCTTCTATTCCTCCTTTCTTTAGTATCAACTTGCCAACTTGTATCTCAGTGTCGCTTTCTTTCGCCTTTCTTATAGTGCTCTTCACGTGCTATGTTTACTCAAACCATATGTGCTTAAAAAAGGATCAAATATTCTTTAAACATCTTTTTCAACTTCAAATCCACAATAATTCATAACCATCTTCTTTTTCAAATTCTTTCCAAACCCTTTTCGACTACACACTAAAAACAAACCATACTTCTAACTACTGCACTTCCAATTAAAACATACTTAAATTCATATAAATGTATAAAAAAAGTGCGCTTTCTTTTTTAATTTTTGTTTACCGAGTTTCCTTCAACCCACTCACTAATAAGATGCTTATACATTTGTAAAGTTGATGATGAGATTTGTGTTGTGTAGTCCAAATTAATGCGTGGGCATGATTTAAAGGAGATTGCAATATATGGTGAATGGATGAATAAAAAGAGTATTGGATAATTTGGATATACCTGTTGTTTTGGTCTCGCACGTTGGACAATGCAATACATTCACTTTTCACACATCTTCTTGCATAACTTTCCCAGGAAAATAACTGTTCCACTCCTCATCCTCTACTGTTTCAAAAGTTGCTTTTCAGCTCCACTGGCCCCACAAAACCACACAAATTTATTTTTTCTTCGTTTTAATTTTCGGGTTAAATATATTTTTGTTTTTTATTTTTAGTAAAAATTAAAAATTAGTATTATTTTTAATTTTTTTAATTTAGTTCTCCAATTTTAAAAATGTATGATTTTAATCATTTTAATCAAATTTTATTTATTTTTTTTTTACGTTTCAAATACATTTTATGATAATATTTGAATGTTTATGCTATTTGACACATTTTCACTTCATTGATAGTTGAGGAACACATCTAAATATTAAATAAACTTAACAAAATTTTGTTAATTTTGTTAAGAAAATTAAATACACACATTAGAAAAAATGAGAATATATTAATCTAAAAGACTAAAAACATAATAAAACATTAATTTTGTATAACTGACTGATTGTATCAAAATATGAAACATAATCTTTCAATGACAAAATCTAAGTGAGCTATGAATTTTACTAAATACTTTAAAAATGTTACTCGACCTAATTGATAGAACACTACACAATTTTAGACTCTTGTTCAATTCAAAATATTCTGCTTAAAAAATTTAATAATTTTTTATGGTAATTACCTTAAAAACTATAAAAGTATTGAAAATTATAATTTGATTCAATCGGTGCATGTTTCTCTCCCCCACAAATAAGGTACTGGTGTTTCAGTGCCATCATTCTCAAAACCGCCACAAGCAAAGAGAGAAAAAAAAAGATGTGCCCCCACTTGCTTAATCTCCCATAAGCATACTTTTACTTTTTAATATATTATTATTTGTTGAAATTTATTAAAAAATGCATAGAAAATGCCATTTTCTTTTTCTTCTAAAGTTTAGAGAAAAAAAAATAGTTTCAGTAATTATTGTTACCGAAGTGATATGATGGAGGCATGTGAAGTGGCACAAGAACAACCGTGGAAGCGATGGAAAATGAGGATTGTGGATACTTTTTACCATTCAACTGTGTTATCTGCTTATTCAATAATTAATGACCGTAAAATGTGATTTAATGATAAATTGCATTATTAAGAAAACACATTGATGATGATAATTCTGTGGTGGAGCAATAAAGCATGTTTTGCGACAAATAATTGACTAAAAACTAAGTTGGAAAGAAAAGAAGTTTGATTGAATTTGTGCACTTCCACGCAAGTTGTTCATACAGATACACTAATAATTCATAAAAGGAAGTAAATCAATTGAAGACTGATAGAGTCAAATTTGCGAAACTCTTTCTTTCTATATAACATTCCCCAAAACTATGGAATAACAATGGAATCTATATAGTTTATTCCTTTTCTGTGTTTTTCTCACATTTTATGTTCAACCATTTTTCCTTTTCTTCCTTTCCATTTAACTACCACATTTCATCCCATCACACACACATATATATATATATATATATATATATATATATATATATA
>Ga0214543_1011944_pt1 | contig 11861 bp, 10 predicted proteins | sample CNSS2metaG_FD_160094 | JGI IMG/M metagenome (GOLD analysis project Ga0214543, IMG submission 160094) | Root nodule microbial communities from cowpea collected in UCLA plant growth center, Los Angeles, California, USA - CNSS2 | ecosystem: Host-associated > Plants > Roots > Nodule | place: USA...
TTTTTTGTTGAAATTTTTTTTTTTTTTTTTTTTTCCTTCGCAACCGTTTCTTTTCCACCGGTAGCGGTTTATTGCACCACCTCTTTCTCCATCAACTTTTTTTTCTTCTTTTCCCTCTGTTTTTTCCGATACATCTTTTTAGTAATAAAGTAATGTCCAAAGACTTTGACCACAACATCGCCATTTCTGAGTTTTTTAGCTCACCAGGCAATCACAGTTGTATTAGTCATATTTATCCATAACTTCCTGCAGTAGGAGTAACGGTGACAATGACCACTGCAACTTTTTGAAACCTTAATTAACCAAAACTTCTGTATGTTAATCACATATTTATTAGGAACTGATACAGATGTCAGTTACACAAAACTAACATTTTTTTCCTAGTTTATTTTCTTACAAGAAAAAAGAAACACCAAGCTCATAAAAGAACCCTTCTTATATATACGAGTTCAATTTTTTGTTGAATGCGAAGTTGTCATCTGGTTTTGATCTTTCCCATGTCTTATTTTTCTTGTGTTGTTATATGGGGAATTGAATTGTGACAATGTAGTTGTATATGTTTGGTAACCGTTTTTAAATTGACTTGTCTTCTTCAATTCCCTCCTCCTCCTGTTTTTTGCCACCTCTCTGTTAATGTCTCTGTGCTGTAGGGTCTACACCGTCCTTGCACCCTCTGAAACCAACGGTTGTCATGTTTCCTGCATCTTTCATCATTTTACAAACTTCACACTTCCTACACAACCCTCTGTGCTACTTCCACCTTCATGTAAAAATGTCTCATTTTTTTTTCTTACCACATCAAAATAATCCCATTAATGCAAAATGACACACACCACATTCAATTGCATTAATTTTTGATAAAAAACATGATTATATTTGATGAAGGTTCGACATTCCTGGTTTGGTTTGGACCCACCGTTCGAGTCACCATCGCTGATCCAGACCTCATCCGAGAAATCTTGACCTCCAAGTCAGAATTGTATGAGAAAAACGAATCTCCCCCGCTTGTGAAGCTGCTTGAAGGTGATGGACTCCTGAGCCTCAAAGGAGAAAAATGGGCTCACCACCGCAGAATCATCTCTCCCACCTTTCGTATGGAGAATCTCAAAGTAATTTATAGTAATATATATATTATGTTAAATTGTTCATGGTGTGTACCCTTTTTTATTGTATTTGAATGGTGTAAATAAAAAATACATGTTTGTAGTTGTTGATACCGAATATGGCAGCAAGCGTGGTTGAGATGTTGGAGAAGTGGAAGACAGAGGCCGAGAAGGGTGAAGTGGAAATCGAAGTTTCAGAATGTTTTCAAACATTAACAGAAGATGTGGTGACTAGGACAGCGTTTGGAAGCAGCTACGAAGATGGGAAAGCGGTTTTCCGGTTGCAAGCCCAACAAATGGAACTAGCAGCTGATGCCTTCCAAAAAGTGTTCATTCCAGGTTCCAGGTAACAAACAAACAAACAACGAACAATACAATCCCTGTGTAATTAATTAATTAATTAATTATAATAATATTTTGAAAGTGGGGTTGTTTTAGATTCTTTCCGACGAGGAGGAATTTAAATTCTTGGAAATTGGATAAGAAAATGAAGAGATCGTTGGTGAAGTTGATCGATGGACGAAAAAAAGAGAATGCGTGTGGGAATGAAGATACGAAGGGGGCGAAAGATTTGCTGGGGCTTATGATTGGGGCATCCGCCACCAATGCGAACGTAACGGTTGATGACATCGTGGAAGAGTGCAAGACATTTTTCTTTGCAGGGAAACACACCACTTCCAACCTGCTGACGTGGAGCACGATTCTGCTTGCGATGCACCCGCAGTGGCAGGTACAGGCACGTGAGGAGGTGGCGATGGTGTGCGGGGCACGTGACATCCCTACCAAGGACGATCTCCTCAAGCTTAAGACAGTAAGCAGCAACTGTGCATAAAATGATATATAATCTTTAAGCAAGTTTTGTTTTGTTTTTGTTTGGGATTCAGACAAAAATCATGTTTTGTCTCTTCGGCCCTTGTTTTCTGTGTTGCTTTCCTCACACAAGGAAACCCAACCGCGGCCCTTTCGGCTTTTCTGTTTCTTATCTCAAGGAAGCATGTAGGGGCAGTGTTATCGTTTCCCTCTTCCAAATTTTGTTTTCGTTTAACTACAAAACTTCCCTCAAAATTCTCGAATCTTTCCTGGGTCATCAACTTGTCGATTCTCGTATCAAACACTTAAATACTATGTTTTTTTTTTTTAAATTTTTTTAAAAAAATTGAAATTTTATATTTGCAGTTGACGATGATCGTGAACGAGTCTCTGAGGCTGTACCCTCCGACGATCGCAACGATCAGAAGGGCGAAAGGTGACGTGGAGCTGGGGAAGCTGAAGATCCCGTGCGGGACAGAACTCCTGATCCCCATCCTGGCCGTTCATCACGATCAGGCCACGTGGGGCAGCGACGCGAACGAGTTCAATCCTGGGCGTTTCTCCAACGGCGTATCTCGCGCGGCGCGCCACCCTTTTGCATTTATCCCCTTCGGGCTCGGTGCGCGAACCTGCGTGGGACAGAACCTGGCGCTTCTTCAAACCAAGCTCACCCTGGCCATCATGCTTAGCCGTTTCACTTTCAAATTGGCCCCATCCTATCGCCACGCGCCGACGGTCCTCATGTTGCTCTACCCTCAGTATGGCGCGCCGATCATTTTCCAACCCATTGCCACCGGCGCAGCCACCGTGGATTGTTGATGATGATGCGTTATGGCTATGCCAGCACGTTTGCGTAGAATAAGTGTATATTGGGTTCAGTTTAGGGATCAAAACCCCCTTGTGGCTTTTGGAAAATTGAAGACCAAAAAAGAAAAAAAATGTATGGATTAGGGTTTTATTGAGTGTTTAAAAGAGAATTTCAAAAGTTTAAAATTAGCCAAGAACAAATTATAGGCACGTGGTTTGTGTGACTTCTATCATTTACCATCGACAAGCTAATGAATATTCTCCTACAATTTGAAATTCAATTTCGTAATTATGTGAATAATAACATTTAATAACATTATATTATTTGGTTTATAAATTAAGAAAAAATTGAAATTCATCTTATCTAAAATTTTGACATACTTTCGTTTTTTATTTAGAGGAAAATATTTATACTATTTAATATATTATAAATATATTAAAATTTTAAATAGTGATAAATTTTAATTTTATCAAATTTAGAGATTATTAATCTTATTTTTTATTATCTTTGATATACTATTAATTAAAATAGTTTTTGATTGTTATTATATTATTATTTACATCATTTATCATAAAATTATAAGTTACACAACTTTATGTTATAATATTTTTAAATTATTTTTAATATTTTAAAACATTATAGATTCATGAATAATATTAAGGAATATATATATATATATATATATATATATATATATATATATATATATATATATAATACAATTAATACTAATAATAGTTTAGAAATATTTTAAATTATTTAGTGTAAAATTAATAAAGAAATTTAAAATATTTAGTTTACAACTAATTATTATTATATTTAGTTTAATTTTTTATTGTTGTAAATTTTTTTAAGTATAATTAGTATTATTTTCTTAATATGATTTTATTTTTTAGTTTTTGAATATTATAGTATAATAAAATTAAACTAATATAAATAATAAAATAAAATAATTTTGAATAAATAAATACGAATTTGGTTTGTGTAATTAAATGTAGAACATAAATGGATATTCTTAAAATTATTTAATATTTTTTAATGAAAAGAACAAATAATGAGTTTCCAAAAATAAATAACATAATTAAAATTTAATTATATCTATAGGGAATTTTCTTTAGTATTAAGAGATTTTTTTTTGTCCATATTTGTTTTTAAATTTATACCTTAAGTAGTATCCTAAATTGAAATATTTATCCGGATATATAAAAGAGATTTTCTCTTTTGGTGTTCACATCAGTTATATAAATTTATTTTTTAAATATAAGTATTTTTAAACTAAAATAATTATTTCACAATTTTACCATTTCTTTAAATTTTAACATTTTTTTAATTTGACTATTTTCTTAGAAAAAATGTAAATATTTTTTAAATATTGAACTATCTATAAAATAATAAAAACTATTTACAACAAAAAAGTTATAAAAAAGAGTTGATAAAGAATTTAAATAATACAGTAAAAATATAAATTTCTTTTAGGTTTCGATTAAGAATTTCATATATTATTATTTAATATTTTCTATTAACAATTTATCTTTAAAATTATTAATATTTTTCGAAGTGAGAAAATTAACTTTGAACATGTAAATAAATATTTTTGAAAATAATAAACATTTAATAAAGTAATTTAAATTTCATTTATTTGAAAGTTAAAAGCTACATGGGAAAAAAACATGAAATTAATAAAATATAAAATCGATTCATGAATAATATTAAGAAATATATATAAAATATAATTAATACTAATAATAGTTTAGAAATATTTAAAATTATTTTGTGTAAAATTAATAAAGAAATTTAAAATATTAAGTTTACAACTAATTATTAATATATTTAATTTAATTTTTTATTGTTGTTAAAATTGTTTAAGTATAATTAGTATTATTTTCTTAATATGGTTTTATTTTTTAGTTTTTGAATATTATAGTATAATAAAATTAAACTAATATAAATAATAAAATAAAATAATGTTGAATAAATAAATACGAATTCGGTTTGTGTAATTAAATGTAGAACATAAATGGGTATTCTTAAAATTGTTTACAATTTTTTAATGATAAGAATAAATAATGAGTTTCCTAAAATAAATAATATAATTAAAATTTAATTATATATGTAGGGAATTTTCTTTTTTTAGTATGAAGGAGTTTTTCTTTTTGTGTCCATATTTGTTTTTTAAATTTATACCTTAAATAAAAGTATTCTAAATTGAAATATTTATTCTGGTGCATAGAAGAGATTTTTCTTGTTGTGTTCACATCTATTTTAAAAATTTATCATTTGAATGAATATATTTTTAAATTAAATTAATTATTTTTCAATTTTACCATTTCTTTAAATTTTACCATTTTTTCAATTTGACTATTTTCCTAAAAAAATGTGGTGCATAGAAGAGATTTTTCCTTTTGGTGTTCACATCTGTTTTAAAAATTTATCATTGAATAAATATATTTTTAAATTAAATTAATTATTTTTCAATTTTACCATTTCTTTAAATTTTACCATTTTTTCAATTTGACTATTTTCCTAAAAAAATATAATCATTTTTTAAATGTAAAACTACCTATAAAATAATAAAAACTATTTACAACAAAAGTTATAAAAAAGAGTTGGTAAAGAATTTAAAGAATACAGTAAAAATATAAAATTCTTTTAGGTTTCAATTAAGAATTTCATATATTATTATTTAATATTTTCTATTAACAATTTAACTTTAAAATTATTACTATTTTTTTTGTAGTGAGAAAATTAACTTTTAACATGTACAAACATTTAATAAAGTAATTTAAATTTCATTTATTTGAAAGTTAAAAGCTACATGGAAAAAAAAAACATGAAATTAATAAAATATAAAATGGATTCATGAATAATATTAAGAAATATATATAAAATAAAATTAATACTAATAATAGTTTAGAAATATTTAAAATTATTTAGTGTAAAATTAATAAAGAAATTTAAAATATAAAGTTTACATATAATTATTATTATTATATTTAATTTAATTTTTTATTGTTGTTAAAATTGTTTAAGTATAATTAGTATTAATTTCTTAATATGATTTTATTTTTAGTTTTTGCATATTATAGTATAATAAAATTAAACTAATATAAATAAAAAAATAAAATAATTTTGAAAAAATAAATACGAGTTCGGTTTGTGTAATTAAATGTAGAACATAAATGGATATTCTTAAAATTATTTACAATTTTTTAATGACAAGAACAAATAATGAGTTTCCTAAAATAAATAACATAATTAAAATTTAATTATATTTATCTAGGGAATTTTCTTTCTACGAAGGGATTTTTTTTTTGTGTACATATTTATTTTTTGAATTTATACCTTAAATAAAGTATTTTAAATGTAAATATTTATTCCAGTATATAGAAGAGATTTTTCATTTTGGTGTTCACATTTTTTTTACAAATTTATCTTTTAAATTAAAGTATTTTTAAATTAAAATAATTATTTCTCAATTTTACATTTTTTCAATTTTACCATTTTCTTAAAAAAATGTAATCATTTTTTAAATGTAAAACTACCTATAAAATAATAAAAACTATTTACAAAAGTTATAAAAAAGAGTTGGTAAAGAATTTAAAGAATACAGTAAAAATATAAAATTATTTTAGATTTCGATTAAGAATTTCATATATTATTATTTAATATTTTCTATTAACAATTTAACTTTAAAATTATTAATATTTTTCGTAGTGAGAAAATTAACTTTTAACATGTAAATAAATATATTGGAAAATAATAAACATTTAATAAAGTAATTTAAATTTCATTTATTTGAAAGTTAAAAGCTACATGGAAAAAGAAAGAATATGAAATTAATAAAATATAAAATAGATTCATGAATAATATTAAGAAATATATATAAAATACAATTAATACTAATAATAGTTTAGAAATATTTTAAATTATTTAGTGTAAAATTAATAAAGAAATTTAAAATATTAAGTTTACAGCTAATTATTATTATATTTAATTTAATTGTTTATTGTTGTTAAAAATGTTTAAGTATAATTAGTATTATTTTCTTGATATGATTTTATTTTTTGTTTTTGAATATTATAGTATAATAAAATTAAAATAATAGAAAAATAAAATAAAATAATTTTGAATAAATAAATACGAATTCGGTTTGTGTAATTAAATGTAGAATATAAATGGATATTCTTAAAATTATTTATATCTTTTTAATGACAAGAACAAATAATGATTTTCCTAAAATACATAATATAACTAATTTAATTATATATGTAGGACAATTTTATTCTTTTGTATGAAGGGGTTTTTCTTTCTGTGTCCATATTTATTTTTTGAATTTATACCTTAAATAAAAATATTCTAAATGTAAATATTTGTCCTGGTATATAAAGTAGATTTTTCCTTTTGGTGTCAGATCTGTTATACAAATTTATCTTTTAAATAAAAGTATTTTTAAATTAAAATAATTATTTCTCAATTTTACCATTTTTTCAATTTGACTATTTTCTGAAAAAAATGTAATCATTTTTTAAATATAAAACTACCTATAAAATAATAAAAAACTATTTATAACAAAAGTTATAAAAAAGAGTCAGTAAAGAATTTAAAGAATACAGTAAAAATATAAAATTCTTTTAGGTTTCGATTAAGAATTTCATATATTGTTATTTAATATTTTCTATTAACAATTTTAACAATTTAACTTTAAAATTATTAATATTTTTCTTAGTGAGAAAATTAACTTTTAACATGTAAATAAATATATTTGAAAATAATAAACATTTAATAGATTAATTTAAATTTCATTTATTTGAAAGTTAAAAGCTAGATGGAAAAAGAACATGAAATTAATAAAATATAAAATAATGAAATAAAATAGATACATATATTTTACATAGATCTTCTTATTTGGTGATTCATTGACGTAGACATTATGTTATAAGTCATAAATCATTTCACGAGATGTTACACACATGAGTTTGTTTGTTTAGACAAATAATTCAATGTTGCTCCATGATTATTCGTGTAACATGCTTGTGTTGAAAAGTTAGATCTTTTTCCGATGATTGATCATTTGTCATCAACGTCTCTTTTGATTTGTACTAAGTTATGGATGAGTTATTGATCAACAACTTGAACCAAATGTTGGTAAATTGATTTCTGTTATTTGTTTAGAATATTTGTACTATATTGTTTTCTCTATGTTGTAAAATAGTTATAAAAAAGATCATTCGTGTTGGATTGTTATTATTTTAGGATTGGAACATTTGTAGGTTAAACTAAAACGACTTTTCACTATGGAAAATCATTGGATAAGTCTTTCCAAGTAAAGTGTTGCTTCATTGGAAGTGATGAGATCAAGATTTGTGAAAGAGCTTGTAATACCTATGAATGTAAAGAGCCTTTCCTTTAATGTCTAGTTGGAAAATAAAATACTTGCTCATTTCATGGATATCTCTAAATATCTCAAAATATAAACATTCTTTTGTAAGATGTCAGATAAAATGTCCATAAATTCTAAATTCATGAAGGAGATTTTGACAAAAATAAAGAAAAATCATTGAAAATGATATCGTGAAATTATAAACATATTGTAGTGCAATTATCCATCTCTACCTCCTAAGTTGAAGGATTCTTAAGGCTTCGTGATGCTCATCATTATGGCTGGGCATAGTTTATGAAACTATACTGAACTATACATTATCCATATTATTATATACTAAACAAAACTGAACTCTTTTAATAAGAAGTGAACTGAACCATTTTTAAGTTTAGTTAAAAAAAACTGGAATTATATAGTTACAGTTCAATTAACTTCTAGAATTGTAAAACGATACAATCATATCTTTCATTGTAAAATTGAACCATTTTTACGTATTTTACATTATCTTGAATTTTTTCCGTATGTAAAACGCTACGACATATTCTTCGGTGTCGGTGATTTTTTTTTTTATCAACCATAGAAAATATTTACTTATATGATAAACTTAAAAATTTAATTGCGAAACAAAATGTCATTTATTTAGAATATATATGACATAGTTCTACCTTAACAATTATTTTAGTAATTGAAATCCAATTTCAGGAATAATAATAAATTTAGTGCATCCAAAGATTACAAAATAAAAAAAATGGTAATATCATATAATAAAAATCTAATATACATCACAGTTAAATGGTATGATATATTAAATTTTGGATTAAACCTAATCATAATTAATTTCAACCACAATGGTATATTAAGACAAAGAATAATAAAAATGAAATCATCATAAAAAATAAATAATAAACAAGATAAAAAAATTTAATATACCTTAACAATTATTTTAGTAATTGTAATCCAATTTCAAGGAATAATCACAAATTTAATGCATCCAAAAATTACAAAATAAAAAATGGTAAATATCGTATAATAAAAATCTAATATACATCACAATTAAATTGTATGATATATTAATTTTTGGAATAAACCTAATCATAATTAATTTTAACCACAATGGTATATTAAGATAAAGAGCAATAAAAATGAAATCATCATAAAAAATAAATAATAAACAAGATACTCTTTAGCAAAATTCATAACACGTACATAAAAAATAAATTCACACTATACAATCAAAATCATCTTATACATTGGCCACACGAATTAAAAAAAAACCATTAACATTGATTGGAGTGTTTAACAAGATATGATTGCAACGTTTTACAGTTCAAAAGTTAACTGAACCATAACTATATAGGTTCAGGTTTTTTAAACTGAACAACAAAAACGGTCTAATCCAGTTTTTGTTAAAAAAGTTCAATTTTTTTAGTATACAATAGTGTAGATAATCCATAGTTTAGTACAGTTTTATAAACTATGCCCAGCCCTACTCATCATCATACAAAATTTATCGGTGGATAAAGTGTTACTTGAAGAAATCCCACACACATGACCTTTCAACTTGATCAAACTTCCTCATGTGATGGTGGAAAACATGTTGATAAAGGTTGACAAGTTTATTTATTTATTTATTTATTTTTACAAATTTCTAATCAAGAATATTGTTGGAAATTTTGAGGTATCTATTGTCATAGGGAGACCTTTTATGACTATTTCAGTAGCACTCATTGATATGCATGTTGGAAATTCAAATTAAGAGTTCAGGATGAAGTAGTCACTTTTGATGTTCAAAAAGTCATGGAACATACAAAAAGGAGAGAAATATGCTTAAGAGTAGGCACTAAAACTTATTCATAATGAATTTAGTAACTTTTCACCTCTTAAGATAACTTAATCTACTTTTATATAATAAGCAAGTCACAAGAAGAAGAAATTGTTGAGTACATCTAAAATTTGGATAATATAAATGGCATCCCAAATTATTTAGAGAAAATTAAAGAGTTTGTCACAAATAAGGTTGCTAAAAGGAAAAAGTTAGAGATAAATTTTAATATACATCCCTTCACGTCAAATGTCTTTTTTGAGGAAGAAGTTGAAAAATTAGTCATAATAAGTGACAACCTATCTACCAAATGAGGAAGCACAATTCATTATAGTTTAAGAAAGCAATAAACCAGAATTAGGGTGTCATATTTAAGAACTTTAAGTTATTGCATGCATAAAATTATAACCAAAAAAATATTATAAACTAGTAACATAACTTCAAAGATGATTGAATCTTACTCTAAAAGAAGAAAGTGAGAAAACAAGTGTTAAATCTACTAGAAATTAAGATGATATATCCAACCTTAGGTAGTACTTAAGTGAATTGAGAATAGGTAATACTAAAAAAAAATATGAGATAACAATGGTGAAAAGTGAAAAAAAAAAAAATCATTTCCACTTACATTATTACTAGGCGAAGGATAAGCATTGACTATCATTTTTTGAATCAAGTTACAATTAAAAAAAATGTATTTATCAATGGATAAAATCGATCAATAATCACAAAAATATGTCGGTACAATAAAATTACTGACGACTTGCCAACAATAAAAAAATTGTCGGTAAAATGAACATTTATAAAATTTACTGACAAATTGGAAAGCCCATCGAGAATAACCGATGAGCAAAATTTGTTGGAAATTACTGATAAATTGTTTTTCCATCAATAAGATTGGCCTTTTTCTTCCTTCTCATCTTTTTCTTTTTCTTTTTCCTCCTCCACCTTCGTTGCCACCACCATTATCGGTCCATCGTTGCTGCCACCACAATTGCATTCACTCCTCCTCATTCTCATGTTCTTCACCCTTCTCCTCCATCACCGTTATTGTCATCACCACTACATTTGTTGCCTTCATAATTGTCGCAACCACCTCCTCCTCCTTGCCATTCTCCTTTTTTGTCCTTTTTCTTCTCACCAATATCCATTTAATTTATAATAAATATTTTGTTTGGTTTGGCGAGAAAACTAACACTCATTTTACCAACAAATTTACTAAAAATTTAAAAAAAAATATAATTATCAACAAATTTATCGATAAATTTTCAAGAATTCAATTAGTGATATTTTTATAAAAATATTTATTATTGAAAAACTTTACCACAACATGGTCAAAGCCTAAAGTGGAATCTTTGACATTCATTTTATTGATGAAATTTATCGACGGATATATCTATCGATAAAAATATTCAAAATTACTGATGACTTTTGCAAATAAATTTTATCGATGAATATATTACTAATAGATATTTTTGTTGGTAAATCTTAAATCCGTCAATAAAATATATCGATAAATTTTATTTTACCAACAATTTTTTTTTAAGAAAATCAGTTAATAAATATTATCAATTGATATTTTTTAAAATCGGTAAAATTCTATCAATAATTTGATATTTTTTTCTAGTATTATTTTCCCTTACGATCGTTTCTCATTGGAAATGGAATATTTGAAAAATTAACTGAACAATAAAAAACCCAGATTACAGTTTTGCAAATCAATTTCATCCTTGTTCTTTCTTTGTCAATTTATTTCGATGGAGTTATGTTTGAAATTTCAGTTTCAAACTTACTTTGACAACAATATTGTAAAATTAAGAGCATTAATTTAAAAAAAATAATATACACGTGTATATATATATATATATATATATATATATATATATATATATATATATATATATATATATATATATATATATATTTTTATAAAAAATTATT
>Ga0214543_1011948_pt1 | contig 11858 bp, 5 predicted proteins | sample CNSS2metaG_FD_160094 | JGI IMG/M metagenome (GOLD analysis project Ga0214543, IMG submission 160094) | Root nodule microbial communities from cowpea collected in UCLA plant growth center, Los Angeles, California, USA - CNSS2 | ecosystem: Host-associated > Plants > Roots > Nodule | place: USA...
GAAATATATATATATATATATATATATATATATATATATATATATATATATATATATATATATATATTCAAGGTTACTTAATTAACTGAAAATATTTTAATAATTTAAACGAAAACGGGGATGGGTATTATGGTGGGTATGGGATGGGGACGATGCAGATATGTACATCCTCATACCCATCCCCATACCCAATTGAAAAAGTCAAAGATTCCCCATACTCATACCTATACCTAGTCAATGTAGAGATTTTCCATCAAAACGAGGACGGGTTCAGGCAATACCCACAAAGACGAGTTTATTTGCCATCTCTACACGTAACTGACCCCGAACCCTAATTTTGTTTTGAAGACTTCTCATTTTTTAAAGGTTTTTCTATAATTTTCTATAATAAACTATGGCGGTGATTCTTCTGTATCTTTTAAATTATTTTCATCGTCTCATCGCGATTTCGGTTGCGACACTAGTCATTGCAAAAATAATTTACACTTTATATTAATAAAATAAAAGGGAAAAATAGACTACCTCTATAATTGTTGAGTTTTATTTCATATTACTTAACTTTTTTTTTTTTGGATTTTTTCTCAATTCCTCGGTGTTTATGTATCCTTTCTTCTTGGTTGTAACAAAATAAATATGTATATAATATATGAATAGATGGCATCCCTTTTATTGGTCAGTTTAATTCGATAATTCATGCAACTTTCCCTAGCATGCAATGGATTGTAGATGGCCATAATAACACAGTGAATTTTAAAGGACATGGTTTGCCCTATCAATCTGACATGAGTCATTGTTACATTATTCTTGCCACGACTACCTATGTGAACCATTTTTATACAATGCCAATAGACTAGCTTACACCAGAGAAAAATAAGAATGAAGTTGTGTAATTATTAGGAAGGAAATAAATTTGATGAATGTAATATAAGTCTATCATGTATAATTATGGTGTGCTCCAATGTAAAATAACTTTACGAATGAAAAAAAATCTTGTTAAATATTTTGATAAATAATGAAGGTGTTATAATTTTCTCTAATATAGGAAGAAATATTAATTAGGACGTCACAATTATGAGATCCATAATTCAGTTAGGAGGACAATATTTGATATTTTGTAAATTTTAATTTATTTGTAATGTTTTTATTTTAAGCAAACGGTTGTGGTTTTGAGATCCTTAAGTCTGGAGATAATTCAACTATAGATTTTAGTTTTTGGTGAAATTTTGAATTTGATGTAATGCATTGTTTACTTCGCATTGACCAATCTTAAAGGTTGTTTATGCTCAATGAGACATTTACAACTATAAACTTTCTCCATCTTTCACAACTAGACATTTTCCTTTATATGAGTAGGATTACAGTAGAGTAACAATAATCTCTTTACATAATCAATATTCAATATTCTCTAACACAAGATTAGTGTATCATTTCCTTCTTGGGAATATCTCACACGCACACGCACACACACACACACGCACGTACACATGCACACGTATACATGCGCACATACACGCGCACACACATACTCACATGCACTTACAATAAGTCATTTATGATGCAACACAAAAAATAAAGGTGTAGAACAAACCATTAAACCATAAATAAGTCATGGCTACTAACTAAGAACCATTATGCAACTCGCATGCGCACACAGATACGCTCACACACACACCCATACACACACATAAAATAAAGCATGACGAAAGGATTCAAATAAGTCATTTATGATGCAACACAAAATAAAGACGTAGAACAAACCCTTAAACCATAAACAAGTCATGGCTACTAACTAAGAACCTTTATGCAACTCTAACCCTACTTCCCATAGATCACCTAAGGTTCAACTATGCTTTGATATAGAAAATGCAACACCTTATATTAGCATACAAAGAACTACTAATACAAGTAGCTATATCTAATCATACAAATTTATTACTCTTGATACTAAGAGTCCTAGGATGGATTCAAATCTTCAAAGATGTGAGAGGAGAGGTTAGAATCTTAGACAGAAGATAAGGAGGTTTAGAGAAAATGTTTTAGATAAATGAAATCTTTTATAAAATAAAACTCGCTTAAATAAAATTATATTTATTGTATTGAATTTTTAATAACAAAACTCTTTGCTAGTCTTCGAAAACTTTACAATTATACTTCATTTTTTTTCACTATTTTAATTTTATAATTCTTAATTATTTAATTTAATTTTCATATAAAATAAATATATAAAACTTATTTTTTATAATGTATAAAACTATCATTTAATTTATGGAGATTTATTTTTGACTTAGATTGCTGCATTTAAAATACTACGATACAATAATTCAATTTATATAATTCTTTTTACAATATAATACACATATTTATATATAACGTAGAATATAATTCTTTTTATAATTTAGGTTAAAATATTTTTTGGTCTCAATTTTTGTAAAGTTTTGTCAAATAAGTCCTAATTTTGGTTTTGTGTTCAAATAGGTCCTAATTTTCTTCAATTTTGTTCAATTGGGTCCTTTTTTGCTAACACCATTTAAATCATTAACGGCCATGAACAATGACCGTCATGTGTCACTTCGTGGTTTTTTTTATTTTTTTGATTTTATTTTTTTGAATTTTTTTGAATTTTTAATTTTTTTTAAATGTCCACATGTCAACCCAACAACATGCCACATGTCAAAGTCAATGTTCTATATTCAATTTGGTCCTTATATTTATTATTTTTATTCAATTTATTCCTAATTTTTGTTAACATAAATCAAATTGGTCCCTCTCCAAATTGAAACCAAATTTAATTTTTATATTAAAATTCACATTTTTAATTAAATATTTTTATATAATATATTAAAATTTACATCATTATAACTTTGATATAAAAATTAAATTTGGTTCCAATTTGGAGAGGGACAAATTTGATTCATGTTAACAAAAATTAGAACTAAATTGAACAAAAATAACAAATATATGGAATATAGAATATTGATTTTGACACGTGGCATGCTATTGGGTTGACGTGTGGACATTTAAAAAAGTTTAAAAGAATTTTTAAAAATAATAAAAAAATTAAAAAAAAAATCACGAAGTGACACGTGATCGCCAGTGTTCATGACCGTTAATAATTTAAATGATGTTAGCAAAAAACAAAATATAATTCAAAATTGACAAAACCAAAATTAGGATTTATTTGACAAAACTTTACGAAAATTGGGATTAAAAAAGTATTTTAACCTATAATTTAAAACTCTCTTAATAATTATACACATAAAATTTAATTCACAGTTATAAAAGTATGGAAATTTATCGTATAATTAAAATTATTATTTTTTAATAAAATTATATATGAATAAAATATATAGAAAAATAATTCATATAAAAATTTAATAAAATAAATAATTAATTTAAACTAACATTAATATATATATATATATATATATATATATATATATATATATATATATATATATATATATATATATATATACAAACTAACATTAATATATATTTTTATGTTTTTATTGTAATTTTTTTTTATCAATTAACTTGTATAATTTGTAAATTGTAATTATATTTTATAAACTTAAATTAGTAATACATCATACTCAATTCATCAATTTAAAAATAATGTAATCATTATAAATAAACTTGTTTCTGAGAAGAAAAACAAATTCTCAAGATGTTCTAACTACAAATACAAACTTTAAATTAATGATCTGAACACCCTCATCACCATAAAAGAGTAGAGAATAAGCTAGAGCTACTTATATCCACATGCAATACCCTCAAATGTCTCAATTAATCAATTTATTGTTCTTCACACTTTGAGTCTTAGGATGGACTCGAATCTTCAAAGAGGTGGGTGAGAGAAGAGGGTAGAATCTTAGAGAAAAGGTTTAGAGCAAAGGTTTTATATAAATAAAAGCTTTTATAAAATAAAACTCGCTTAAATGAAATTATATTTATTGTATTGAATTTTTAATAACAAAATATACGAGGATTGAAATTTATTGCATAATTAAAGTTATTAATTTTTAATAAGTTATATATGAATAATATATAGATAAATAATTCATATAATAAGTTAATAAAATAAATAATTAATTTAAACTAACATTAATATATATTTATTCAAACTAACATTAATATATACTTTTATGTTGTAATTGTAATGTTTTTTTATCAATTAACTATTATATAATTTATAAATTGTAATTATACTTTTACTAGCGTAAACACATAAACACAGGCGCGATCGCACTGTGTGTATCCATTTCTTAAATATGCTTGATATTATAATATTGTAATGTTATTAAGTTAATATATAAATTAAAATTATATTTATTAAAAATAAAGTGAAATATATCAGAACAGATGAAAGAATAATCATTGAAAAATAAATAAGAAGAGAAGAAACAAAAATAGCCGATTTTATAAAAAACTTTTAAAAGTAACGGTCAATTTTAAAAAATTTAAAAAATTATTATATTTAAAGGGTAAAATTGGTATTATGAAACGTGGATAAAAAAGAAGAATCTCCTTTATTGTTATAGAATAGATAGATAAACTGAAATTAATATAATACATATATTATAATTTTGAAAAATCCTGTGAATGGAAGAGGTGTAATTGCTAGTAAGTATACAAATCCATATGCCTAACCATAAATAAAAGAAAACAAGGATATATAGCCCTTTCTTTTTGGAGAATCCAAAACCATATAACCTTTGGAGACTGAAAACGATGCATCTTACATGATATTATTGAAAAGTTTGTTCATTGTTCGTCCCCATGTGGACACCGAAAACCATTTCGCATAATCATCAAACAATTTCTCATTTGGTCTCTTGGCTGAGACAGAAAACCATTCTTTGCACAAGTTGACCCCAACCAGAGATCGAGAAATAAATATCTGTTTTTGATTACCGTTAGGAACCTACCAAACAGACATTTACACTTTCCAAAGGAACCAAGTGTCATCCAAGTGTTCTTCAAACATGCAAAAATCAGAAATCTATTAATAGAGCCACACCAACATGCTCCCTCCCCCATCCTTCACTTTTCAATCACTATGATTCCTTCTCTGTTCTTCTGCTTAGCCTTCTTCTCCGTTTCTTCTCTTTCCTCTGCAGAAGCCAATGAAAGCCCTAATGGCTTCACCGTCGACCTTATCCACCGTGACTCACCGGTCTCACCCTTCTACAACCCTTCCCTCACCCCATCACAGCGCATCATAAACGCTGCCCTACGCTCAAATTCTCGACTAAACCGGGTTTATCACCACTTCCTAGATCAAACCAACAAGCCACCCCAATCAGTTTTGATCCCCGACAAGGGTGAATACCTCATGAAATTTTACATCGGAACTCCTCCGGTTGAAAGGCTTGCGATTGCAGACACAGGAAGTGATCTCATCTGGGTGCAATGTTCCCCTTGTGCGAGTTGTTTCCCCCAAGACACCCCATTGTTTAAACCACTCCAATCTTCCACGTTCGTGGGTACCTCATGTGGCTCACATCCATGCACGTTACTCACCTCTAGTCACAGTCAATGTGGAAACTCCGGTGAATGCGTCTACGCGTACCAATACGGTGACAGTTCATTCACTGCAGGGCTTTTGAGTACCGAAACCCTAACTTTCGATGATTCACAAGGTGGAGCACAAACAGTTGCTTTTCCTAACACCATCTTCGGATGTGGATTGTACAACAACTTCACTGTTTATTCCAGCACAAAACTCACTGGTCTAGTGGGTCTCGGAGCTGGACCGTTGTCGCTGGTTTCACAAATTGGCGACCAAATCGGTCGCAAATTCTCCTACTGTTTGCTTCCTTTCAGTTCAACCTCCACCAGCAAGTTGAGATTCGGGAACGAAGCAACAATAACGGGAAACGGGGTCGTGTCCACTCCGATGATAATCAAACCGTCGTTACCCACCTTTTACTTTCTCAACCTTGAAGCCGTCACCATTGCACAGAAGACGGTGCCGACGGGCGGCACTGACGGCAACGTGATCATTGATTCCGGCACGGTGTTGACGTATCTGGAACCAACCTTTTTCAACACATTCGCGGCTTGGTTGCAAGAAGCCCTTGGCGTTGAACTGGTGCAAGAAGATGTTCCCTCCCCGCTAAACTTCTGTTTTCCATACAGTGAAAACTTAGCTATTCCTGAAATTGCCTTTCAGTTCACCGGAGCTACTGTTCCGCTGAAACCTGTAAACCTGTTTATTAACGTCCAAGAACGGAACATGCTTTGCTTGACGATAGTGCCAAGCACAATCACCGGAATTTCCATCATTGGAAGTTTTTCACAGTTTAATTTTCATGTGGAGTATGATCTTGAAGGAAAGAAAGTTTCTTTTCATCCTACTGATTGCAGTAAAGATTAAAATATAATTATATATATTTGTTTTTACTAGGTTTGTTTGGCTCAAGTGTCTGATGTGAAGTATGACACTGTCAAAAGTTGAGATGTTTGTCTAATGTGTGTGTAAAAGAAAGAAGAGAAAATAGGCTATGGTTTCTTTTCTATAATAAGAACCGATCAGGTGCTGGAGTGGGTATTTTGTTTGGTGAGATTGGTATGCTTGTACTTCATGTAATGCTCGAAATATCCTAGAATGTAGGCTTTGGTTATGATATTGTTATCCTTGAATAAAATAATAAATTAAGATTTTTAAGTATCATAATTTGATTTTTAATTTTTTTTTATACTTTTAGTGTTTATTTTAAGGATTTCATTGTACCCTTGAGAACTTTGGATTTTAAGTAAGCTTGAGACTAAAACTGATTCAATGTTTCGTTATAATTATAAATAATGAGAACTTTAATGTATTAATATTTAATATATATATATATATATATATATATATATATATATATTATATATTTATATATTTTATTACGTCTATAAATACAAACAAATGAATATTAAGGTTTCATCATATTATAAAAAAAATGATTTTTTTTTTTTCATTTTAAATGTTAACACGAAATTTAAAAATTTAGAAGCAATTGAGGAGAATTCAATAAGATGAATTAAAAGCATCGGAAAATACCATGTCTCTCATTTTTTAATCTTATCGTTTACTCTTTGAAGTGTAAGTTATTGATTCTTTCAAAAGAAAAAATAATGTTACATTAATCAATGATCCACTATGTTAAAGATTAAATGATGGATAGCAAAAATTGAGAGTCTTAGTATCATTGTCCAAAAACATTATCAAAAATAATTTTACACCTTATAAGTTGAGTGAAGAGAAATGGGTCTCTCTAGTTATTGATAAGCTACAGGACCCTTACTCTTAAAGGTCGGTCTCGTGCGAATGGGTTTAAGAAAATATTATGCTAACCTTTTAAATTTCATAAAATATTGTTTTAGTCCTTAAATATTAAATATGAAGAAATAATGTTTTTACAAAACCATTTTAGTTCCTCAAATTTAGGGTTCATTTAATAAAATGATTTTTTTTTTCAATTTCAAGGGCTAAAATAAACTTTTCAAGTTTTGAGACCAACAGTAAAATTATCCTACATTTTAGGATGTAAAAACATAATTACATTCTAAATTTGATCTCATCCTCCTAAAAATCTTACTACACATTAGTCTTAACCATTATTAATATCGAGTCTTTTCATAATGAAGATGAGATCGTTTATAAAAAAACATTTAGTGAAAACCAAATCATATACTATTTCATTATTAATTCTTGAGTTACGCCAATTCTTCTTTTAGAACTCTTAAAATGTTCCACTAATCAACAACTTTGTCACAATGAATACATTTGGTGACACGACTTGGATCTACCTTTAGTTGTTTTATTGCTTTAGTCTATTCCACCAAAGTTGGAAACTCCTTGATCCTCTTTAGTATAATGACTCTCTTCAATTCATGCCTCAGCCCCCTTTCAAACTTTTGGCACCTCCAATCCTCGGTCATGGCTTGAGAGTATAAATGGGTCAGATACTCAAACCGATCTATGTAAGCTTGTATTGACGTTCTTCACTGTTGTAGTGTCATAAATTGTGTTTCCCGCTCACACTTAGCATTGTCAAGGAAATATTTCTCCAGAATTATCGCTTTAAAGTTAACCTAGTTGATGGCTTCACCACGAGCTTGCATTTGTAGTTGCATGCCACCCCACCAATATTCAATGTCACCTATTAGCAAAAAAGGTGCATAAGTGAGCTTTTCTCATCAGGACAAGTAATGACCTTGAAAATCTTCTCAGTCTTTCTAACCCAAGAATCTGATTCATCCATATTAGCCTTTCCGTAAAAGTTAGAAGGATTATGCCTCATGAAGTTATCCATGCTAGGTACATGAGCCACAAGTTGCGATTGCATCGCATCGACCATCCAATGACTATCTTGTGCAATGACATCACCAGAGGTGTTGGGATTATCCTGTCTATGTGCCATTTCCAAACTATACACATCAACTTCAAACAACAATTATAAACAAAATAATTCAACCAATTCTACAAATCAAGAGACTCCTTAAAAGAAACTCTACAAAGATTTATAATAAACATAATATCAATCAGAGTTTCACAATAGAAACAAAATGAGCTTACTCCCCAAGGCGGTAATAACCTTTGAAAACAAAATCTTTGAAACCAAATGTAACATCTCGTCCAAATGTTATTTGGTACAGTTTTAATTCAATTATAATTCTTTCATACACATATGATACCATCCCATTAACATGGGAAAAATTTAAAACTTTACATTCACAATACCTACCAATTCCATTCAAATAAAAATCTGTGCAAAAATATTTATAAATTAATCTCAATGGTTAATATTATAAAATTCAAACCATAAAAAAAATCGAAAACTCAACTTTAAACAATTTCAAAAATCTCTTAGAAAAGTTATCCAAATAAAATCTCAAAGATTTTCCCAACGCATCTCTCCTCATCTAAGCATCACCAATGGCACCTGTATCGTCCACTGCTGGTAAGTGCAAAAAATGAGTAATTTTCATATGAAATGAGGGCACTTATGTTCTTAATTTGTGTTTATATCATGATTGATTCTCCTTAAATCAAGAAAAGAATGAGTTTCAATCACATGCTTCAAAGTTTGGACTTAAAGAAATCACTTGATCCCTATTTTGTGTAATTTTCAGGTAAATTATAATAGAATGAGGAAGAACAGAAGAAGAGTGAGAGGAGAAATGAAGAAATAGAAAAGAAACTCTGCAGGGTCGCTCAAACCAAAGAAATCTCGCCCAAGCGAGAGCTTGGGCCACCAATTTCGCCTAAGCGAAGAAGGACTTCGCCTAAGCGAGAGCTTGTGCAGTGGAGACCATCTCTTGTCACCATTCTCGCCCAAGCGAGATCTAATGCTGCCAATCACGCCTAAGCGAGACCCTTTCTTCAGGTCGAAGAACTCTTGCTCGCCTAAGCGAGATCTTGGCTTCAGCACGTCTTGCCCAAAAGAGAGGCTTTCTTTAGCTTGGAGTATTCTGTCTCGCTCAAGCGAGACTCAGGTACCTTGAGCGAGACCTTCGTGGAGTATAAATACTCCGTGTATCAGAAAGTGAAAGGGAGCTGGGGAATTTGGAGAAGAATCCTTGTTGCAGAACTGCATCCACGAGCAAACACAGATCATATTTCTTCTTCTTCTTCTTTAGTTCTTAGTAGAGATGACAAATAAACCTGTCCCCGTGGGTAAAGCCCGAATCCGTCCTTGTTTTGACGAAGAATCCCCGCATTGACTGGGTATGGGTATGAGTATGGGGAATCCCCGACTTTTTCAATTGGGTATGAGGATGGGTATGGGGATGCACATATCCCCGCCATAATACCCGTCCCCGTGTAAATTATTAAAATATTATCAATTAATTAAGTAACCATATATATATATATATATATATATATTATTTTTTATTTCTTCTAATTATTTGGTTTGTCATGAAACTCATTCCCATCTCAATTATATTTTTTATCTTATCATAATCTTTATGTAATTATTTTAAAAAGATGTATGTCAATTAAAAAATTTTATGTCTCACATTTGAATATTTCTATTTTTTTAATATTTTTATTTATTGTATATTTTCCTTTCACATAAGAATGTTTAATACTCTCAATTTAAGTATTTAACAGCACAAACCTTTCGTTTATTAGGTAATATAAAAATAAATTCTTTACTTATTATTATTATTATTATTATTATTATTATTATTATTAGTTTTTGTTTCATTTGAAGAACTCTTTTATTTCACTAAAACAATTTTTGTTATTTCTCAACCACTGAGTATATATGTTGATATTTGAAAAGTTTTCTTAGATCTCTAAGTTATTTTTTAACTTATCATACCCTTAATTATACATTTGTTTTTCTTTTGTACGATTTTTTTCAATAGTCTCTCAAATTTTTTGTAAACATTTGTTAATTTTTTAATATTTTTATTTCTTGTTTATTTTCATTATGTAGAATACTATTTCAATATATTTTATCTAATTATTTTTTATTTTCTAAAACTCATTATCAATCATACTATAATTTTTTCACTATAATTGTATAAATAACTTTTATTTACTACAATATAAAAATTTATTGTAATTGTCATGAATATTTTTTATCACCATCCAACATAATTGAAGTTCAAAATATACAAGATCTATGTTAAAATTTTATTATTATGATTATTATTTGTTCTTTGTATCATTTTGATCAAGTAATGTATTATAACTTTTATTAGTGTATAAAAAAGAGATTCATTAGAATTTAAAAGATTGAAGTAAACAAACATTTAAAATATATTTTAATTTGAATATTTGTTTTCCTTTTATATTTTTAAAAAAATATTTTTAAATTTTATCAACCAAGTTTCATTAATGTTTGCAAATTTAATAAATGTGTTGGTTCTCATGAAATTTTATTTATAATCTAAATTGTAAACAATTATAATTTATTTTAAAATTTTATTATGATTATTATTTGTTCTATGTATCATTTTGATGAGATGATGTATTATAACTTTTATTAGTGTATAAAAAAGAGATTTGTTACAATTTAAAAGATTGAAGTAAACAAACATTTAAAATATATTTTAATTTGAATATTTGTTTTTCTTTCATATTTTTTAAAAAAATATTTTTAAATTTTATCAACTATGTTTTATTAATATTTACAAATTTAATAATTGTTTTGGTTTTCATGAAATTTTATTTGGTATTATAATTTAAAATGTAAACAATTATTATTTATTTTAAAGTATTTGATATGGAAGAACCAACTATCCTTGTAATATTGAATATTTGATAATATTATGCTTCCTTTATCATAATTTTTTATTATTTTATAAAAATTAATTAAAATTAATATTGAAGTAGTAAGAAAATGGGTATGGGTATGGGTACGAGATTATACCCGTTACTTGGTGGGGATGGGGATGAGACAAAAGTTTGATACCCGTTGGGTTTGGGTATGGGGATGAGGATGAATTTTTTTACGGGGATGGGTATGGGATAGCGAAACCCGTGCCCGCCCCACCCTGTTGCCATCCCTAGTTCTTAGGTTTTGATGGCTGCATGAGTGGCTAATTTTATCCTTTGGGATTGAATGTAATCTACTCAAACTTGGATGTAATCTGATGATATATATATATATATATATATATATATATATAGCATTTATGTTCTACTCAATAGTTCTTAATGTTTGATTCTATCTGATCAATAGATGTTTTGATATTGATTTTTAGATTTGACTGGGAAGTATTTCTGAAAATCTGATTTGAACAATGATACTTGATATACTGTGATGCTAGGAATAGATCTCAATATATCAATTGCTTTTAACACTCGACCGTAATGCTAGATAGTTTGTTGAATATGTGAGGAATCAATATTC
>Ga0214543_1011952_pt1 | contig 11853 bp, 10 predicted proteins | sample CNSS2metaG_FD_160094 | JGI IMG/M metagenome (GOLD analysis project Ga0214543, IMG submission 160094) | Root nodule microbial communities from cowpea collected in UCLA plant growth center, Los Angeles, California, USA - CNSS2 | ecosystem: Host-associated > Plants > Roots > Nodule | place: USA...
AATAATTAAGTACAACAAAATTGTGTGAACCTATAAATTAAGTACTCTGATTGGAAATTTCAACAAACAAGAAATGAACCTATAAATTTATTGATTTAATGACATTGAATCAAATTTTCTTTCCATTATTTAATGACAATATAATCATGTATTTCTAATACGGTCGTAAAGTTTATTATAACTAGGTTAAATTACTCTTTTTATATTTTTATTTATCAAGTAATATCATTTTGGTCCTTAAATTTTTTGTTGTTTTAATTTGATCTATTTATTTAAAAATGATTCAATTTAGTCTTTACTGTTAGTTTGACCAGACAATATTAAAATCAATGTCACATGTCAATTTCTAATTTTTTTATTTTTTTATTTTTTACACATGTCACTTCATCGTATCACATGTCAAAATGACTCAATTTGATCTTTATATTTATTTTTAATTCAGTTTTAAATTTTACAAAAATAGTAATATTATCTCTCCTTAAACACACGCTTGTTATATACAAATGCCGCGTCATAAGAATCTTCTTCCCCACACAACACGGGTCTTCCATGAAATTGAAAGGAATTTATTTAACATGCTTTCTCATGAATACATATGTATATAATCTGTTATGAGTATCCATCACACTAACACTGTTTCCTTTCAAATCAATCTCTTTATTTGTGTGATTGTAGATGAAATATAGATTCAGTGTTTTAGTCTCCTTGATCCCCAAGTTTCTTCCTTGGCCCACCATTTCAATGAACAAAAATAAAACAGTTTCTATGCATTTTTTTTCTTTCTTTTAGTAGTTTGTTATGCTCCCCACCACTGAGCACAAACATCATTGCAAAGTTTGATACACTTTCCAAGGTTTTGAACAGGATCATGCTAACTTCCAACTACTAACTTAACTATTTAATGTTAGCTACTCAATTGTTCTTCTATCCTTGACCTTTTGAGGGGCGTGTGAATGGGTGCAGAATCTCACAATCTGTGTAAATGGCTTTCTATTTTTAGTTCATGAAGAAGATAAGAAAGAAAATAAGTTCAGACAAGACTACTAACTGTACTTCTATGTTCTAACATAATAATACATCACAACTAATGACTATTAACAACACAATCCCAATGACAACATTGACAAGATATACAGAACGTGGAAATAGGTTTTGGTTTGATGAAGTCGTTTCCATGTGAAAGAAAGAACCTTTGCTATTGACATCAGAGGATTGATGGCTTCTGATTTTGAGGATCTCTCTTGAACTAGAATTTTGAGCCTTTTTCTCATCTTTCTCTGATTTCACAGTCACCAATTCCCTCCTAGTCTGCAGAATACATCACATGCAGCACATTATCAAGAAGGACTATGATATTTTGACAATTTTTTTTGACGAAGTATGTTAAAATGGAAATCAATTCAAATGAAGCATCTTCCAACTTGGATAAGAAACAGATTTTAATTTTCCCAACACCTGCTTGATTTTCTCACCTCAACATGAGATACCGCATTGTTTGAAACCTTCTTTTGTGTTTGTGGTCTTCCTGCAACAGTTTTTTGTAATATGAAGTTGTCTGGTCTTGGATTACACCGATTTTCCAATCTTGTTCGAGTGGAGGAAGAACTAGAAATTTCAATAGGTTCATCTGCAGTTGAGTCACAAGAGGATGTCTCCACTGCCCAGAAATCATCTTGAATGATACTCTCCTTTTTTTCTTTGTGTGCTTCATGATTAGAATCTATACTACTCATGCCAGAGTATTCACCAGAACAAATGTTGGCATGCTGTAATAATTTTAGAACATAAACATATGAAGTCAATTCTTGAAGTGCTCCTATAAAGAAAAAGTCACAAAAACCAAGAAAAGTGTACTTCTGGTGTATTAGAGTATAAAGTCTAAGCAATGTGCCAAGCATTATGCATTAGCCATGAAGCATAACAGAACTTCAATATCATTTAGACTTTTGGGCAATTTATCTTTACCAGATTAGAGACAAGTTCAGCATCTGTGCCAGTGCTTGCATTGTATACCCTTCTCAATGACTTTGGTTGGGTGGAAGAATTGACAAAACAGTGTCTTCTTTCTTCATTGATCACAAGCTCTTCATCATCGACCCATATTGAATTTACGAAGTCATCTTCATCATCAGTATCTCGAAATGGAATTTGCGCCGCATTGGAGCTTTCATTTCCAAAACAAGCATCGAGCAATGAGGGGTTTCGGAAAATTTCTTCCAGTTCAATACCAACTGCAGATTGTTCTACTGGGGGGAAGAAAATATCATCCGAAGAGATTGGATCCACAATCACTCTAGGTGAAACATTTACTACCTGGAAAAAATAAACAAAACCAGTATTAGTTCTCAGCCTGTTTCACATGCAGAGTGTAAATGTGTCCATCGAGAATGCTTCATCTTACAGATGGAATTTCTTCAGCTGGTACCGGATTTCCATAGTCAGGAAGGTTTGGTGCCTCAATTCCCCCTTCATTTTTTTTCTCAAATTTCTTCATCAAGCGGCATAAAACGAAAGTCTTCTGCAAAACTTGGAGCATAATCAGCAATTATTTTACACAAATCACACATATATCATGCTAAACTTCAAAATCAGAAACTTATTTCCTGAACAGCAATATCCACAGCAAAATCTAAAATAAAAGGCTTCGTAGAGAATCTGGCATAACAAAATTCATTTCTCAGATAGGGTTTTATGGCAAAATTTGACATTTAACAGTCACAAAATGAAAACTAATGATGAATTTTGAGCATGTTTACATTAAATATTTAGTTAAACACTGATCTGATAAATCTGATGAGAGCTTATCCCATAAGCTTTATCTGGGATCTCATAAAAAGATCTTATTTCGATAAACTTCCACATAAAGCTCACTGAAAGAAACTCTCCCAATTGCCCCCTTCGTCGTCATCAACCAAGGCCAAATGGAGAAAATTAGGTCATGACTAGAGACCGAGAAAGCAAAAAACGTGGAATTCAAACGAAGGATCCAATAACCTTCAGAACAACCAATACGATGGGAATTGATATCAAAGGCTAAAGTACATAGTGTTGTGTTACAACAAAAAATATCCAAACAATTCTCAACAACAGCAAATCCTTATCCTACCAGGTGAATTTGGCAACATTAACCAACCACACCATGCAATTTAGCAAAAAGAAATAAGTTTCAGAGATACAATTTCCAAACATTGCTAAAATTTCTTGGAAAAGCAAACCAACCTGGCTTTCATGGGAGGTAAGAGCATGATATTCATGAATAACCCAGTTGGTTTTGGCACCACGAGGAACACGGCCTTCGTGGAAAACAAGAGTCTTCTTTGTCCCAATGACATTGTTAGTGCCACCAATCCTAATTTTACGGTCATTTCCAGTGGCTTTCCAGAAACCATGTTCGGTGGTCCTATTGACCCTTTTACTATTGGAGTACTTGTAATCCACAGAACTGAAGAAAAACCATTCTGGGTCATCGGATTTTATCACTGATTTTGCTGGCATAAGAAATTGAAACAAGAAAAGAATCAAACAACAGTGTAATGGGTTTGATAGCATCATGATGAAAGGTGTGGTAGTGTTTAGTGTTTGCATTACCTGGCACGTCCCAAGGTTCCACTCTGCAAAGGTCGATCTCTGGAATGACCTGAACAGAGAAATCATCACCGAGCAACTTGTGTTTGAGGTAATAGTTGACAAGTTCCTCATCTGTGGGACGGAACCTGAATCCCACAGGCACGTGATCAAGTATGGAAACTATGTTCTCCATTGTTTTGGTTCAACAAACAGTGACTGTTGTTGTTGCTGTTTGCAATTGAGAGAGAAAAGAAAAATTGGAAGAAAAGGTGTGTAGAAGTAGAGTGAGGTTGGTTTGTTTGTGTTTTCAACCAATCTGCTTTTGTAATAGAAAGACATTGACTGACTTTGAAGTTGCTCGATCACTCTTTTCCTTTTGGCTTAGCTCATAAGTTATCATTGGAAAATACAAAAAAAACAAAAACTAAAACTAAAACACCCCAAGTTGTCGTATCATACATGTTACTCTTTCTTCTTCTTTTTTTCATTCGTGATAGAATTATCAGAATAATGTTTAAGCATGTAATAAATATTTCATATATTGTGTAAATTAGATGCGGTAAATTGCCTTTATTTGCTCCGACATGTTTTCAAGGAACTGGTCAACCCATTAAAAGTAAGATTTATTTTTCCAGTAAAAGATTAAATTTGTTATTAATATATAGCATTATTAATATATTACTTATTCATCTGTTATTTAAGTAACTTCGGAAAGAATTATACGTCTTGCAAAATTCAATTCGGACATCATGAGATTCGATCTAGCGTGTGTTCAGAATAAAATAAAAAATCTACGAAATTGGTTTTCATCGGAAAGGAAAAGATAAAGTCGAGATTCTGTACTTGTGAGGAATAACATAGGATTTTTTTTTCTGTCAAAATATGATTAGGGGATTTATGAAGTGACATTATTGGTAAAAATTTATATTTTGTGAGTTATAGTAAAATGATTAAAAAAAGGAATTAAGTATTTTTTTATCTCTTAACTCTAACACATAATTAAAATTTGTCTTACATTGAAATTTGTGTGTATATGTATGGAATTTGACATATTATAGTATTTGAATTTAAAAAATAAATGGAGATATAATTATTTGATTTAATTACATTAAAAAAATTTAATGTGTCAAATGTATTTTTTAACAAACACTGAAACGAAAAAATATATTAAACAGTATAAACAATTTAATTACAATTTAATTATTAATATGAAACATATTTAATATGTCAAAATTATTTAATATAATTAAATTTAAAAGACTATATTTTTTAAATTAAACAAAAATATATAAAAATTTTGATTAAAAATAAATTTCAATATTACGTTCTGAAATTAAAAATATATGTAATCTCTTAAATTAAAATATACGTTAATGTGACAATAAATAATCGATGGATTTTAAAATATTAACGTAACGGAGATATCAAAATTCATATTCATATCTAACGTTACTTTATTTGGAAGTTGGAAGTAATAAAAAAATGATGTCATGTTCCATAGGCGATAGAAAAATATATGTGAATAAGTAAAGAAAAATTATCCATCAGTGTAAATAACTTTTGGCATTGATAAGTTTGCTTTTTCTTTGTTTTGTTTCTTTTATTTATTATTTGAGTACTGTTTGGTCGTATTAACTTTTCCATGCATGGCTGTATTCGAAACTTGACTTGCTTTTTGACCTAATTTTTTGTTTTGAAGCCATGAAAGATGCCTTTTTGCTTCTTACATTCGAAGTAGCTACATAATAATAAAGTCTCTCCATTAATAACGTATTAATAAATAAATAAATAAAAACAAACATGGCATTAACCGCGTAAGAATAAAAATCTTCTTTCTCATTCTATTCTATATATAAGGCTATTATGAGCTTATATAAGTCTCTATCCTCATTAAATGATTAATGATAAATTATATATATATATATATAGAAATTAATGGTTCATTAATTTCAGATTATGCAAATGTATATTTGAGTTCAAAATCTATTGTCGAGTTAAAAACCCTAAAAAATCCAGCACTTGAGACAGTGAGTATAAAGTCTCTAAACTCACAACATTTAACCGATCATTACAATGTTAAGTTATTGTTCTAAAAATATTCTTGTTTTGGAACTTTAGCATCGCTCTTAATAGATATAATTGAAGCTAATTTGGAAAAAAAAAATCACATCTAATGAAAATAAAAATATTAAATAAATTTAACCATTGACAATTTCCAAAGTAGTGAGAACATAACTTTCATGAAATTAATAGGTAATTGAGTCACTCCACCATTCTTTACGTATTGGGCCGTGAAAATTGGTGCAAATGACTTTTCATTCTCCAAAGTTACAATAAACAGAAAATTCCTTTGAATTGAATTTTACCTTAAATATATTTTTAATTCTACAAACATACGACAAGTTTTTCTTATATTTCAAATTCAAAATTATTCTTCCGCTGAAATTGTTCTTTCTACATAATGTGAATAGAAATAGAAAATATTTGACGATAAGGCTGTGTAAATAATATCTTGAACAATATTTGAAAAATAAATGTCTAGATTGATTTGAAATTTGGGGACTAAATACAAATCTATTTCAGATTAGTGAAACTATAAATATAATTAACTATTGTTTTTTATTGATAAATTTACTATATGATGATTTTTTTTTTTTGGTAAATACTTACGAAAACTGATAATAGAAACAAAACGAAACCTAATAGACACTGTATTTTCTCTCCAGCTGTTTAGTTAAAAGATAAATGCAAAAATGTTTTATTCAGTTTTGGATAAAGAGTAAAATAAAAAAAAATATTATCAAATGCGCTTTGTATTTTGTATTTTTGTGGCATACGGAAAACTATGCTTTATACTTTCTCAAGAATTGGACGTTGGAATGAAATTGCATTGAGAAAACACAATATAAATTCACGAGTTTGATTTTATATATTTTTCAGAAACTAAAGTATAACATTAAATTATGATAATAATTGGCAATTTTTGTGATTTAAGTTTAAAGTGAAATTCTTTTGAAAGCGTTTAAAAACATTTTGTATCTATTTGAACCTACAAGATTCATAGTTTGTTTCCTTGTTTATTTCTGTGTTGGACTCTCCTTGTTGGATCACTACTGCAATCTTCTCCAAACTTCCCGCACCCCGTAATAACTACTCACACCCCATATTGATATAAAAAGACTAAAATACGCCCGTTCTGTAAATTTTGGCGAAATGCATTTCTTGTGTTTGGAAAATTCATTTCAAAATACATCGTATACACATTCTATAAAATTTGTTTCTGAAATCTTGTTTCAGAATGCATTAAACTCTATTTCAAAAAGTTTATTCCAGAAAATTTTGAGAACATATATTCCGAAAATTGAAAAAGTATTTCCCAGAGAAAAAGATTATATGGTATATAGCCAATTTTTTTGTGAAAATCAATGGATCCAAAGTGGGAAAGGGAAATAAATAGATAATATAAATATATATATATATATATATATATATATATATATATATATATATATATATATATGCACATCCATTTCTACATTGCAAAAATATCTTTACATTGCCATCCCATTACCAGAAAAAAGCATGGCCAGGGCTTTCCAAAACTTGTTACACCATACACTAACCTGACTCCACACCTTCATATACATGACAGATTAATAACTAATGGTAGGACATGTTTGGCAAGGATTAAAATTGAAAGTGAAAAAAACATCACTTTTGTTTACCCCTACATCAAACTTGTCCCAAAATTGAAAATTTTTCCATAGATACAACTTTTGTACTTCTGGTATATTTCGGTCCAGTAGTGATGATGAACCAAAATATACCCGAAGATTCACATTGTGTTTTAGAACTATTTTTTGGGTGAATTCTAATAGGCCTAAATACTAATAGTGGCATGAAGGAGCCAGGTAGGTATGGTTGGTAAGTTCAGTTTTGTGTGGCAGAACATCTCATCCTTGCTGGTGAAAACACAGCTGTGAGTCTAGCATGATCAGAGAGAGAATAATCTTCTGGCCATAGTCCTTTCTCCACTTCACGCGGATACAGCATTGCATTCTTTATCATAAAACCAATGGCTTCTTGCTGCTCCAATTCTGTGTTACCATCTTCCATGCACCCTTTCACACTTTCTAACACATGATTTGGACATGCTGAATTCCAAATCTTCTGCTGCAATGCAAACTCAATCATTACTACTGTTTCACTCTCTCAACAATGTATGTATATAGCAACTTTCTGAAATGTTTAATGATAAAATTTTAACATGCATTAGGCACATGATGCAATGAAGCTTTACTGTTTTAACATCCATACCTTGAACTCTTCAAAGTCGATGACACCATTTCCATCCACGTCTGCATGATTCCACAGATCTTGTAATTGTTGAAAGCATAGTCCATAAGGCACACCAATTAACTTTACCTGCACAAGTTATGATATGCTGTAAGTCTATTTCTCTGTTTTTATGTTTTTGCTCTTGCTTGAGAAATTTATAACATCACATGTGATGAAAGTACCTGACGAAGTGCTTCGGAGAAACTAAAATATGTCACAGAATCAGCATAGTTGTCACCCTTCAGAAAGGCAAATGCATCATTTTCTGATCCTTTTCGCAACTGGAACTGAAAAGAAAAAGAGATAGCATTAGCTGCAAAGAAAAAATGTTCGTGATTATATTCGTCACAGCAAAAATATGGTTATGTGATTATGAAGGCCGTGTATTGTTTTTGGTGTAAATACTTAAGATTTCTATGATAAGCTCGTCCATAACGATTTCTTAAAGCCACTACATATGTGTCACACCACATACCCTGAACAGTTGACTTGCATATTAATCATTTTATAAGTAAAAAGTCAGAAATACCAAGACAACAAAAAAATATATAACAAATTGCGTGAATCATACTCACTTTTAGTATACTAAATACAGCTTCAGCCCAACTGGTCTTCAAAGGTTTACGTGCTTGATTGGGATTGCAAAGCCAAATGAAGTCAACACCACAGATATTTCCTCTATGATTTCGGTGACTAACCCACTGCATGATCCAAGAGACAAAAATATACTAAGACCATGATTTTCATACCAGGAAAGTGTGTGTAAAATTCAATCTTTTAATGAAATATTTACCTTGTGAGCATCTGCATAACTGTCACTGTATTCATTAGCAATATCATACGATGATACAAACCCCTGTGACCTAAGGAACTTGTAAACATGCCCACGTTTGCTGCCATTCCAGTCTCTGCATCAGATAGAACATGAAGTTCACATCATAAGGACATCTTTTCCAGTTAAAATACCAGCAGAACATGATAAGAAAATCTACCAATAAACTCACCCACAGAGTATGATAGGCATGGGTTTGAGCCTGTTTTCTCTCTGATACAATTCCACATACTGCAATATTTGGTAAACCTACAACAAGGCAAATGATTGGTGTAGTGTTAGGATTGAAGGCAAGTTGGATACACAATCATCAATGGATAAGAAAAGGGATTTATTTACATGGGTCTCGCATACCTGATTCAATCTCACTAAACAAAGACTTGAATCGTGAGGAAATAACAAGTGGGTGTTCACAATCAGAAACTCTTGGGGAACACCTCCTTTTTGGTTTTGTGAGGGGGAAACTGACTGAACGTGTAGCAATTGAGCAACACGATCGCCACAATCGTTGAAAAGCAACTCTCGATAATCCAAAACTCTTAGACATTCTTTATGTATAGCAGTCAATAGACCTGCATAATATACACGAGCGTTTGAGACAAAGAGCAACAAAACTACACGGAGACAGAAGCATGGATCTTGTAGAAAAAACAATGAAACATTCCTCCAGAACCACATGGAACATTGGCACTAACAATTATCAAACACATAAGTACAATAATTTGGAAATACCCATAAGGATCAAAGTAATCTTCACACACTTACCATCTCCACGGTTGTTGGTTCGACCAAGCTTGAAGAGATTGTAGCCGGCATCTCCAAGTCTCTCCTCATACATGTGAACAAGCTCTTCATTTCCAACCCAGAATTCCTATACATGAAACAGACATCATAGTATAGAGTGAGTGAGTGAGAGCTGATAACGAAAAACACCATTCACGACCAAAGAAAAATATTTTTTTCACGAGACAATGCCCACAAGAAAGGAGAGAAATTGCTACCTGGAGACACATAATGGAAGATGATTCAGAAAGCAAGCAATCAAGAATCATCTCATTCCTCGGCAACCACAATGATCTGCAGTTACTTTCACGTAGGCCTTGGTTCTGTTCACAACAATAACAGAGCAAATTCAGATTTCAAAGTGAAACCCTCCAAAATCTAATCATAGGATCACTCTCCATCCACACCATGTGAACAGTGTGAACACAATAAAACTAAGGAAAAGAGCACCACACAACACCTGTGGATCCATCCGTTTGTAAATCGGAGCCAGAATGTTGAAAGTGGTGAATGAAACGCAAGAAGGGTCTCTCTCCACCTCTGTCACTGGTGTGAAACGGCCACCCCTGCTAATTCTGGAAAGTTCTGCATCACCGCTATAACCGTTGATACCATTATGAGAAGAACTATTACCTCTTCTCAAATTAAACTTAGCGCCCGCAGCCACCACCTGAGTTCAAAAATCAAAATGACCCTTTTTTCAAAACCACCCTCCAAAAAATCCAAATCAAATAAAATTGAGGAAAAAAAGGACCCAATCACCTACCATTCTCCAGATCCTCGCCACAGTCAATAAAGGTAATACTTTGAACTTAAATTTAAGTACTTTAAGAAGAAATTCGAAATTGGTCAGGGAGCTTCTGCTTGTTCTTCTTCTCTTATCTCTTACTTTCCACAATGATCGCCTTTTCGTTCTCTCTCTTTTGGCGTTGTGATGAGCAAGCAAACGCAATTATATTATATATATATAAATATTTAAGGTGAGGAGAGAGAAGGTTTTGATTTTGGATTGTGGGTGCAGAAAAAGGCAAGGAGACACGACAAGGACATGACAAGTTGAGGGTTTCAGCATTACCGTTTCATGTGATAAAATGACTTCCCGAAGGAATCTTTTTCTGTGTTGTGGTTATCACTTTTTTATCGATTTCAGAGACACACACTTGACTCTGCAACGCAACGCACACGTCTATAACATCTCAATAAAAACGACAATTTCCTCAACTGGGATTCTGTTAAAGTTAAAAGATCATTATTCATTCCACAGTATTTCATCTTCATCATCAACCTTTTTCTTTGCCCACAGTATATCTATCCCGCAGCCGAAACGCAAAGATCCAAGGTTTATCAGAGACGCCCACGTTATTTTATTCAAGGGAAATCAAAACCAAGAACTTTCTTGTTTTTATGTATTAAATTTTTATGGTGGTACATTCATTTGTTTGCAAGAAAGGAGGGAAAAAGTAAAACTAATATAAGTTATTTAATGTTAGAGAAAAATACAACTTTTAAATTTTATTTTTTTAACTCTTTTTATTGTTTTTATTTACTTTTTTCTTCATCTCTTATCTGTTTTTTTCGTTTATTTAAAACGTATTGTTATTTTATTTTGGTACAATTTTTTCCGATCCTCTTCAACATTACAAAATTAATTTATTTCCGTTTATGGCAGAAAAATCTTCACCTTCTCAAAAAAGGGTGGAAAAAAAAAGTTAAAAAGAGCCCAAAAACTGTTTTAACGTAATCTCCCCGGTTTTAATATAAGAAACAATAATAATTTGTTAATTTAGAAAGCTAATTAATACTATTAAGTGAAATTAATTTTATTTTAAAAATGTGTTTTGACTATTATTTCATAATTTTTTATATAAAAGTAAAAGAAAACCTTCAAATAAGTTAAATAAGTCAATTAAAATTATGATATTTTAAAAATCAATTAACTCCTTAATTTAAAAACTAAACTATACCGTTTAAAAAAAAGGTGATAAATTTGAAGCTTCAGTTGCACGTGACGGTTCTATGATGTTTGAAGTGTAACGATTGGGTTAGTTTACTTAACTATTTATAGTTTGGTCTTCCTTCAATGTCTCACACTTTTTCGTAAAAATTAATGCTTTAATATAATTAATCATCGTATTAATAACAGACCTAGGTGGTTTGATTGAGTGTAACGTTAACGTTAAACTAATTTGGTCTTCTTTCAATGTCTTACATTTTTTTATATCATAAATTAATGTCACAAGTCAAGTGTTAATCGCAAAGTTAGCAAAATGTTATGTTTTTTTTTTTTTTATCAGCAGCAAAATGTTATGTGTTTGGTATGGTGGAGGAGATGA
>Ga0214543_1011958_pt1 | contig 11845 bp, 4 predicted proteins | sample CNSS2metaG_FD_160094 | JGI IMG/M metagenome (GOLD analysis project Ga0214543, IMG submission 160094) | Root nodule microbial communities from cowpea collected in UCLA plant growth center, Los Angeles, California, USA - CNSS2 | ecosystem: Host-associated > Plants > Roots > Nodule | place: USA...
GGCTCTTCTTCCTTTTTTTTTCTTTTTTTTTTTTTCTCTTTTTTTTTTCTTTTTTTTTTCTAAAGTTGATGTTTGAAAATCTTTTTGAAGAAAATTTTGTTTCACATTTTTTTATTTTCCATTAACTAAAAAACCTTTTTTTATTTTTTTTGAAAATAAATTTATTCACCCGGACGAAATTGGGTGTTTACAGAGTTGACTAGTTGTTAGTTTTTCTTACAACTGGTTATAGGAGATTTTTTCTGTTTCTACGTACCAAACCTAGCTTAGCCTATATAAGGCTTGTTCATAGACAAATTCATTATTTACAATACAAGTTCCTTAGTATAACTTTCATTAATAGTAAAAGCTATAAAATAGGTTTTGCAGTTTAGGGTTTTATTCATTAATTTTAAGTTTTCTTGTTGCCTCAGACTCCAAATTGAGCTAGGTTTCAAGAACTTTAGAATCTTTATTACTTATGCACACTTTACAACAATTCAAGTTAGTTTTCCATGCAATTTTAATCTCTTACATTGTTTTACTAATTCATTTATTGTTTATGCCTTTACTTGATTGGTTTTTGTTCATTGCACATTTACAATTCAATGTCTTACAAATGGTTCTTTACTTCTAAATCAAAATTCAAAGTACTATTAATGAACACTTGGTTTTCACTTTTGCAAATTACTAGACTTAGTTATGGATTCATGTTGATGTTTTAGTGATTCTAAAGTGATTGCTATACACCAAGAATTCATAAATGAACCTTGTCTAGCAAGAGTGAGACCTAGTGAACATGAATTCAACTTGGTTTTCAGTTTAGACAACTTTTACATGATTACGTTACTTCCTTTACACACTTTCATTGATTTACAGTTCTACACTGATTTACTTTTCTGCAAATAATTTTCATTTTTGTCAATTAGTTTTAATTTGTTTTTACATTACACAAGGCATTTTACTCAATTAAACTATGTTCCAGTTCTTAATTCCAATTTGACAAGCAAAGTAGGTAATTCATTTTTGTTAGTTAATATTGTTAATTGGAGTTTTAAGTTTTAGTTTGGTTTGAATGTTGAATTATGATTTCTGCTTCTAAATTCAAGTTCTGATTACTATTATACTATTGTTTCTATATTAAATTCATGTCTTTAAACTCAATTTCAGGTTTAATTCTTAGTTTTTAGTTCTTACCTCTTTAGTTAGGTTTTCTAGTTTGATAGTTTGCTAGCTTTAGGAATTTGGTTTTGCACTTGTTATTTTCTATAATTCTTTATTTTAATGTTCAATTAGTATTGTTTCTAGTTTCAAGTGAATTTTTGTTAATTTTGAGTTGTTTAATAGATTTTAATTTATCACATGTATATCTTTAATCATTCAAACACGTTCCATTCGTTTGCAATTTATAATTCACAGTTTCATCTCATATAGGTATTTTGTCAAACACCTTGTGCAATTTATATTATCTCTCAGGCATTTCATCAAACAATGTCATTCTTAATATTTCTACATCATTTTAGGTAATTGTAGTGATCGTAACATGTTTCATTCATTATTCCATGATATTATACACCTTCACCATTCATCTCACATCATTCTGCCACAATGAACATTGCCACAGATTTGCATATGTTCTTTCACTATTTTTAGTTTATTTTCTTAGTTTTATTTTATCATTCTAGATAAGTTCTTATTGTTTACATATTCCCCACTCATTGTATTGTTTTCTTGGCCAACTTACACAAAATAGTTACTCAAGAATGGATTTCCTTGATTGACACCGATGGTCTATCCAACACTACATTAGGGAAATTTTTGAATTTTTGCTTGAACTTGATGCGACTATATAGGTTCAAAAGTGCACTTCTATTTTTCAATGAAGAATATTTTGTATATTGTTCATTGATGTTGTTAAGTGGGAGCTAGAGGAATTTGAAGGGGTGGAAAATGAATTATAAGTTTTGAAAATGTAGAAGGAATAAAAAAGTAAATTAATTTAATGATAATAACCTATAATTTTAATTAAAGAATTAAAAATTAAAGAATGCAAGACATTCAGATTCAAATTCAAATGTTATACAAAAATAACATCACATATACAAAGGAATAAGAATGTTAATTATGCAATAACACCCAAACCAAGACTTACCATAAAATCAACAAACTTTAAACCAATGACAAACAAAAATGAAATAGTGACTAAGATCTTAGACAAAAACAACATAGATACACACGATTTTAGATTTAGATTTAGATTCAAATAATATACAACAACACTACATATACAAAAGATTTCGAACGGTAATAATAAAATATTAAAAAGATTTGGAAAACAAAAAGAAATGTAAAATAACACAAACAAAACAACACAAATAGACACAATTTCAAATCGTAAAAGACACAAACTTTAAGTACTTAAAGAAAAAGATCTAGAAAATGAAATAAACAGTTCAATCTTAAACAAAAATAACAACACAAAAACACACGATTTCAAACTCTAGTGACAAAAAACACAAAATTTAACTGCTTAAAGAAAAAAAAATTGGAAAACAAAAGACAAATGTGAAATTGCAATGAAATGAAAGTCATATCTAAAACAAAATAACAAAAAAAAAATCAAGTGATTTCAAACCTAACCATTAAAAAACATTTCAATGTTAGTACTCTTACCGATTATTTTCCTTAATCAGTGTTGTAAACTTGTCATCGTGGATAAAGAATAAAGAAGACACTATATTACACAAATTGAGAGAACAACATTCTAAGATCAAGAAAAAGAAGAGAATGATAAGAAACAAAAAAAGCATGAGTAGTGGGTTAATGACATACGGGGAACAAAGTGTGAGTGGGAAGAAAAAGGAGATACTAGAAGTGTGTTTACATTAGAGGTAGTTTGATCTTTATATTGTGGGCCCCACACTTTTGACAAAATAGACACAAAGCATGTAATTGTAAAAAGAGAAGGAAAGAGAAAGGAGCTTAGCCGTAGAGAACACGAGAGAAGCTTTCTCTTCTCTTAAAGAAGGGGGTTTGCGGGTTTGCACCCTGAAGAAGATGTACAATCAGATTTATAGGATTTGTGGGAAAATCCTAGCACATAAAGGGAAACAAATAAATATAGGGAAATTAGGGATTAACATGAAATTAGGGATAAGAATTGATCACTGCACCTAGGCAATGATCCTAATTAATGCCAACGGTTAAAATATCCTAATTAATGTCATTTTGGGTTTCGGTAGGAACATCTATTCTGTTGTTAAAAACTCCCTCACTTTGAATAGACTATGGCGTCTGTGCTTGATTATTGTTGTTGTAATCATCAAAGGCTTGACTTCCTATGTCAGTGCTGATATGTTCATTTAGGAAGTCCCTGCTGGAGTTGCTTTCATTTTCCTCTTCATGATAGATCTCTATTTTGTTGTCGGGATGCTTATAAGGAAAAACATCTTCGTAGAATATGACATTTCTGCTTATAAAGATTTCTCTAGTATGAATATCAAGAACAATATAACCTTTGATATCGTGTTTATATCCTAAGAAGACACCTTTCCTAGCTCTAGTAGAGAGTTTATTTCTATTACTTTCAAAAGTATAAGAAAAGCAAAGGCAACAAAAAGTCTTTAAGTTTAAATATGTAGGAAGAACATTATGGAGTAAATCATAAGGGGTTTTTCCCTTTAAGAATAACGGAGGGCAACCTATTTATCAAACAGACAACATGAGAAGAAGCATAATTCCAATAGGCTTTGGGAATGTTAGATTGAAAGATTAAACTACGGGTTTTGTTCAGAGTATCTTGATGTTTTCTTTCCACAACAGAGTTTTGTTGTCGGGTTTCAACATAACTCTTTTGATGTTCAATACCATGATCATTATATAAAGCATTAAAATTAAATTTAGGGCAATTATCAGATCTAACCGTCTTGATGGTCTTGTTGAATTGTGTTTTAATTTTCATAATAAAATTTTGTAGTAACTCCCTAGTTTGGCTTTTGGCATTCATTAGGAAAATCCAAGTGTGTTTACTATAATCATCCACTATAGTAAGAAAATACATATGCCCATGAACATAATGTGTTGGCATAGGACCCAATATATCACAGTGTATAAGATCAAAACAATTAGTAGAGTAGGAAATACTTTGTGAAAAAGGTAGTTTATGCTGTTTGGAAAAATGGCATACATCACAAATAGTATGATTAAGCATCTTAACATAAGGAAAGCTCTTACATATTTGTTCAATAACTTTGTGTCATAGATGGCCAAGTCTATAATGCCACAAACTAATATCAATGCGTTTAAGGAAAGGATAGAACTAGAGACAAAAGTTTGACTAAAAATAGGAAAACTCTTGAGGTAGTATAAGCCTTTGCAGACACTAGCATGCCTAATCGTCTTCGATGTAGCATTATCCTGAATCTAGCAAATCTCAGGAAAAAAAATAGTGTGAAGTTAAAATCTTTAGTCAATTTTTGAACAGATATAAGGTTAAAAGAGAATTATGGAATGTATTAAAAATTATGAATTTTTCAGAAAATTGAACCGTCCCAGCAAATTTAGCAGTAACTAAGGAATTATTTGGTAATTTAACAGATATAGGCTTTATTTTATAGAATGTCACAAAGACAATTTTCTCATATGTCACATGATCAGTTACCCTTGTATCAAGAATCCAAGGAAAGGTTACCTGATTTTTCTCCAGGAATATTTCTCTGAACCTGATTCACGTTGTGAGGTTAAGAGTTGAGAACAATACATGTGTTTTCTTTAGGATGAAGATAATAGGGGCTGGATGGATTCAGTGATTGATTTGTGTTGTTGGTTTGAGTGGACTGGTCGGAAGACTGTTCCATTGGGCTAAGGAACACCACGAATAAGGATCAATAAAATTGAATTGGATTATCAGAATGAGTTGCACTAGAAGCGAAGTGCATAGCCACTAAGTAACTCTTGATACCATATTGTGGGCCTTACATTTTTGACAAAATAGAGACAAAGCATGTAATTGTAAAAAGAAAAGGAAAGAGAAATGAACGCAAGGACGTTTTGCTAATCTTTTATTTTGTATATCATATTCTCTTTCATATGTACGATGAGATTTATAAGATTTGTGGGAAAACCCTAACACAAAAAGGGAAACAAATAAATAGAGGAAAATTAGGGATATGAATTGATCACTACACCTAGGCAGTGATCCTAATTAATGCTAACGGTCAAAATATCTTAATACTTTAGAAAGACATTTAATTTTTTTCTTTTCGTTTTTAGTTTAATTTAGTTTAATTTATTTTATTTATTTTTTGAATTTTTTAAAATTATGTGATTGGAACATATGTCACAAATTTTCATTTGTGCTCTCTCAATTGTATATATTATTACTATTATAGATTGTTATAGATAGATTATATATATATATATATATATATATATATATATATATTATTTATATTTTTTTTGTAAATATTTTTATTATTATTTATAAATGATTTAGAGTAAGGAATTATGTAAAAAATGTGATAGTTATTTATATGAAATTGTGCCCTCTCGGATGGAGAAGATCTCCAATAAACCGAGGTAGTCAATAGGCCAAGGAATCAGGTGAAAATTCAAGTCATAAATTACGTCTCCACATAGTTGAGGTCATTACAAGAATCCAAAAGGATGTCTCCACAGAGCTAAGGTCATTGCAAGAAGCCAAAAGGATGTCTCCCTAGGACCGACGCCACTGAGGGTAGCTAGTTGATGGTTCAAGATTTGCGAGGATGTCACCCTAGGACCGACCTCCCTATAGGAAGCTAAGATTGAGGGGAGAATATTCGAGAATATAAAGGAGAATCTTGGAGAAAAATCTCATCTACATTTGATGAATATAAACTAGATTAGGAGATTTATTGTTATTATTTACTAATTACCTTTTGATCAGGTTATTTGAAAATATTTGATTATGTATATCTACAAAAATTATACCCGACTTGCTTATAAATAAGAGTATTACTTTCACGGACAAGAGGAGAATTATTTTGGCATAAGTGAGTCATTAGTTAAGGTTAAAATAATTCTTTCTGTCTTTGGTCTAAGATTATTTTACACTTAGAACATAAATGTTTCTTATTTTTATATGAATTTACAATAAGATATGTATTTAGCTGAATAGTAAAATGTGACAAAAAAACGTCTTGAATTAAAAAAAAAAAGGAACTTGGGGGCACCGTGACATTTATTTTATTCTCAAAAGAATATTACCCTAGATTCATATATATTTCCATACAAATATTTAGTAATAGTCAAGTTATATAATTAAAAAACCTTTACAATACACGAACAAATTTAAAAAAAAAAGAAAAAAATAAAATATAATATTTTACTACATGATTAATGAATTGTTTAGATAAATTTTTCTATAAGAAAAATAAATAAATTTCTTAAATTGAGATTAGTCATACATAAGTTAATTTGTAAAATCAATCTCTTCTATAAATTTTCTAAATTTTAGTTTTGTGTAAAAAGTGTATTTGTATGGTTGATAAAAGTATAAAAAATATAATAAAGATAAAAGTGGTGTGATTTAAGATAAATGAAAATGAAATAAAATGAAAGGGAATAACAGTTAAATAAATAAACTGTTTTTCACAATTTAGACATATTCATTATGTAGCCAATAATATCGTTTTGCATGTTTGTCTTCATCAATATTCTCAAGAAAAACAAAATTGGATAGAATAATTTTATTTCAAAACTTTCTTTTTCACTTTTGTTTTCTTCACCTTCCTCCTCTTAGACAAACAAAAAGTATCCATTAAAGATATTCTCATGTGTTTTCAATATAAAATATAACCCTAATAATGTATATCATTATGTACATCACAATAATTATGCAATTCATTATTATTTTTCCTTTAAGTACATTTTTGCTATTGTAATTAAACTTTATTAATTACACTCGTAGGTCGTACAAAACACCTTTTCACATAGGCACAATGAACCCCTCTTAATGATTTTATTTAACAGGGATTTCTTTTAGTACTTTTCATTCATTCTACCTAACAAAAAATGTTTATGCCAATAACTGTTGTTGACAAATAATTTTTCACATTCATTGATCTGTAATCAATTTGCCACATGTTTAAAGATAAAATTGTTTACTAATCATATTGTATAGTGTATTATGTCACAAAAGAAAAAAAGACCTTGGGGGTATATTTCATTGTTAAATGGAAATGGTATATAAAGAGTTTATTTGAACACAATTTTCCGTAACATTTTTGAAAGAAAAAATAACAACTACAATTTCATAAAGGGTTAAATATGTTTTGGTCTCTTAACTTTCAGTGAATTTTAGAATTAGTCTATTTCAAAATTTTGGACCAATTTAGTCATTTATCTTTCAAAATACGTGAATTTAATCATTTTAATCAAATTTTGTTAAGTTTATTTGATATTTCAAACGTGTTTCATAATAGTATTTGACTTAACATTAAAGCAAAAATGTGTCAAACAGTATAAACAACTCAAATACGATCCTGAAATACATACGAAACATCAAATAAACCTAATAAAATTTGATTAAAAAGACTAAATTTACGTATTTCGATAAATAAAAGACTAAATTGGTTCAAAGTTTCGAAATTGACTAATTCCAAAATTCACTAAAAGTTAAGTGACCAAAAACATATTTAACCATTTCATTAACTTAAGTTTAGTTTACATATAAATTAATTTATAAAAAGTTATATTTTTGTCTAAAATCTTAATAATAGTGGTCGGCTGTGACGTCATGCGAGGCGAAAAACGGGTTCATGCAAGTGTTTGCCTGCGACGACTCCAACTCTGGTCATCGTCATCGTCGTTGGTGGTATCATGTTCAGTCATGGAGAGTAGCCATGGTGGTTCTGGAAGCAGTAGATTCTGGGTTCATGAGCAAGGTGAAGAACCTTAAAGGGTTTTTATTTTTTGAGAAAAGAAGAGTGAGTTGGGTTGTATTCACCGCTCTCTACACCTCCTATTTTTCTATCCTTCTACCATTGACGTGAATCAACCGGATAGAAGAAAAAGGAGGTAATATAGTTTTTAATAATTTTCATAATTTCAACTCAAGAAAAGAAATAACAATTGTTGATTTGGAGCGGGCACTAAGCATTTTTTTTGTTGCACAAATTTTAGTTTAGTTTTTTTTTTTTTTGTTGTTGAAAATAATTGTATGAATGAGATGTTACAGGACCTAGAATGTGGACAACTATCTTTATAAGTGGTGGGGTGAGTTTTATTGCTTTTTTGGTGAGTTTTGGTTGTTACAATTTTAACTATAATCAGTCATTAAGTAGTGAGATTATTATTAGCTTAATTGAGATCATTATTAGCTTAAGTGGGATGTAATTGTAATTAATGAATCCATTGTAATTCTGAAAGTTAAAACAAGTTTGAGTTTTATTTAGAAAATTAGAGTTTATCTCTTTTATTTTAGTGACAGAGATTCTCTTAAGTTAGTGATTCAAAAACCTTTTGTTGTATTAAAGGACTTTCCCATCTTTTATGTGTTGTGTCCCTTGGAAAGAGTAATTATTTTCTTCCACCTTTTATTCTTCCTTCACCCGAATTAAAAAAAAAAAACTCACTTCTGTTTAGATTTTTCTTATGGTCATATCTTTCGTTCTACTCATTCAAATTAAGGGATTATTAAGCTTAAATTGAAGTTCAGAATGTGGACTTTCACTTTGTTTTGTAATCATCTCAATTGGAGTTTTATATGTCCAGATATCAACATTTCTAAAATACTGTCCAACCTAAAGTTTCAACCACTTTCTAACCCACCATCTCACTAGTTTTCTAAATTCCTTACAAGGTTCTTACCCTAAAGATCCTAAGTTAACTCTTGCGCAAATGGATTTACATCAACCATTGTTCTATTTTTTTCACAAAATTTTTATTTTAATTAAAAAAAAAGTGAATCAACATGTGGCTAACACGTGATATCCCTCAGTAGTTTAAATTTTGAATTTAAACACCATTTACCACGTAGAATAAAGTTTAACATGTTGACAATTAGAAATTAAAATCAATGTTTGTAAAAGTATAAGGATAAAATTATATTAAAGTTTTCACCATGAGCCATTTCAAATTTTACATAATACTTCGATGATCAAAAACATATTTATCTCTCTTAATTTTTTCCCCAAGTTGACATTAGTTTGTAAAATGTGTTTCCTTTTAATTTAATTTTTCATGTAAAAATTTGTGATAATCTTTAAGTTAAGGTAATTAGTATTTTTATTTTTTTTTCGCTTGATTTCAGACTTTTTATTTATAATTATTCTTAAATTTATAATTAGGTCCCGATTGAGAGCTTATAATTGTTAGTTTATTCTCAAGTAATTAATTTGTAAATTGTATTCATTATTATGTTGATTCCATTATTTAAAAATATAGTTACTCGAATAGAGTTTCTTAATAAACCACATTGATTGTATAATTAGTATTTAATAGTGATTAACGTCTTTACCAACTTTTTTTTTTTTGGTTGTTGTCAAAAGTGAAGTTAATGAAAAGCTCTCAGTGACCAACAAAAATTTCTTTAACATTTTCATAGATAAATATGATGATTTATCCTTAAATTTTTTTCGTATATAATCTTTTTTTCAAGACTAAATTATCCTATCTTTTAATCCTATCCATTGAACATTTTACTAATATATCTAATAGATAAGAATGGTGATACCCAGTGGACCACTTACATGATGTTCCACCATAGAATTCACATTTTTGGTACAAATCAAATTTGTTTATTTGATTATTAAAACAAAGGTTCTCTGAAGTACAATAAGATTGGCACAAAATCAATGAAAAGCATAGACATAATTTCCCCACCCTTTGTCCATTCAAAGTAGAATCACACCATGCACCAATATAGAAGCATCCAACATTGTTATAATGTAATTCATAACTTTATTGAGCTATATTGCCCAAACTTCTCCCAAAATTTTCCAATCAGGTTACTTCTTTGATTTATGACTATCTAGTTGAAATTACCCCATAAAAGTTCATATTTGCCATAAGAGTTTATATGTAATACCAATAATTTTAATTTTATAATAGTAATTATTTGTGTGATGGTTTTAATAAAAAAATTTAAAGAAAAAATATCAAAGTTTTGATTTAGACTATGGAAACAAAAGTTTTAATTTTTTTTAATTACGATTTTTAATACTTTTTCAAAAATGGAAACTCAAAATGATAATACTTATCATTTTATCTCTTATTAATAATAATAATAATAAGTTTTACGGAAGTTAGATAAACACTCAATTTATTAAATAAAAATAAATAAAAATGACCTGGTCTATAAATAGGCCCACACCTAAATTTCTCTACACAACTCTTGCTTCCTTCTCACTTAATATTTATTCTGGATGTGTTGGTTGATTTTAAAACTGTATTGGACTAATGTAAATGCTATTTTTACAATTTTTCTTTTGGAAATTTCTCCAGTTTAAGGGATATTCTATCAGAAATATTGATAGAATATTCTAGGTTGATTGTCCAATTTTACAAGAATTATAAACATAAACCCCAAAAATCTGCTTACACGTTTTCTAAATAAAACAGTTAAGTGACCATACATCCAAAATTAAGGAAACACAATACTGTCATCTAATGCCTCAAAAAATAGCTGCTTGATATGAATCGAGTAGGTTTAGAACCTACAAAGCCATAAATCAGGTTTAGTGATCCACTTAAACTGGAGTACAAAAGACAATTCAAAGTGTTTAAGATGTCACAAGAGTGATCAAGCCTCCATAACTTAGAAAAATTCTTAAAGAATCCAAGAGAAAACTCTCAATATTCTATATTTTCAGAAAGCTTTCATTCGAACCTGATTGCGTGATACAATGAGCTTTGCACATGCGTTGCCAAATTTCTTCTTAGATGCAAACCTTCAAAACTAACCCTCGCTAAATTTCATCACACTGTAATAATTGAAAGATGGATTCTGTTGTTGATACTCCAGTGTTCTAAACTGAAAATGATTGTGAGTACAACACAAACCTTCTGCTTGTGCTTCTACTGCTTCTCTGACATTCTGCAAAATTATTAAGAAAAATATTTGTCCCGAGCCCACAAATACACATGTCTTGACACTTAAACCTATTACACCCAAAGGGAGTGAATGTTAACTATTTCTAAGTTTGTAATAAACCTCACAGAGAACACACCTTGAATAGTTTTAAGTCTCTCATACCTTTTGGATAGAATAATAATCAATAGCTAGAAATTTTTGCTTTAATGAGTCGACATTGTTAACAATTCATGGATAAGTGAGAGCCCTCTCCACTCTAAATTATCCAATTACCACCATGCGTCAATTTTTTTCTGCTTGTTTAGTATTGCTGATTTGTCAACAGTAGATGGAACAATTACCTTGCATAACAAAAGGAATAAATCCTCTCATGCGCATGACAAGGTCATGTGAAGATTTAGGAGAAAGGTAAATACAAAAATCTTAAATAAGATCACGTGACATGGTACCTATCTCTTGAGTGTCTATGTCATGAAAATCTCACATGATACGAGAAGATCTATTCTGCATAAATTACAAGCTTCACAACCATGGACCAGCAGAAACCATTATCAGGAGTATTGAAAAAGTTATTGTTCTCCAAGCAGTAACAAGTTCAGTCCAGTAGGCTAGCTAAAACAGCAGAAGGGGTCTTCCCATTTTGTTTGGACCTGCATATAAATGTGGCTTGTATTTTTAAATATTCAGTAAGATCTGATAATAGATGAATGTATATCTGCTAGCATAAGTTGAGGCAAATAGGATTCCAAATATACTATTCTACAGATAATGTCTCATACATAGTTCAACCTG
>Ga0214543_1011961_pt1 | contig 11841 bp, 6 predicted proteins | sample CNSS2metaG_FD_160094 | JGI IMG/M metagenome (GOLD analysis project Ga0214543, IMG submission 160094) | Root nodule microbial communities from cowpea collected in UCLA plant growth center, Los Angeles, California, USA - CNSS2 | ecosystem: Host-associated > Plants > Roots > Nodule | place: USA...
CTTTCAAACACCTAAAGTGAAATCCAACAACTTTAAATAGCTAATCTCAACAGAAGGCAAACGATGTTATGTAGTCTTTAACGGAAGGTACCAAAATAAACACGTTTATAAAGTTTGGGTACCAAATTGAACATTCTTAAAGTTCGGGTACCAAATTGAACTTTTCTAAAGTTCGGGTACCAAATTGAATTTTCCGAAAAAGTTTATAAAGTTTGGGTACCAAATTGAACATTCTTAAAGTTTGGGTACCAAATTGAACTTTTCTAAAGTTCGGGTACCAAATTGAATTTTCCAAAAAAGTTGGGGTACCAAATCTGTATTTATACCAAAAAAATAAACCTCAGCAAATCAATTTCAAAGGTATTTTCATAACCATTTTAAACCATACAACTTCTAATAATTTCAAATGATCAAATATTATTCAAACATCATTTTTTACTCATTTGAAATCATTCTTATTCCCTTAACTCAAAGTATGCATGTTTATATACTTGTTTTAAATTCATGACAATTCATAAGAAAAGTTATATAAATTTATTTATTTATCTAAACTATATTCAAAACTCCATTCAAAGAAACATTATACTTAACATGCGTAATCACAAAATCAACTCATGAGTAATAATAGTCCAAAACAGTTTAAATAATTATTTATCAAATCAAACTCAACAACACTCAAATTTAAACATTCAAAAAGATTTTCAACTAAATAAAATCCTTGCATAGAAATAAAAAAATCTAGTGACAAAGTCACCTTCACATATAGGTGATCTATCTTTTGTTCTGTCAAAATCATAGTTTTGATTACCTCAAATGTTCAATTTCAAAGCAATTTCCAAAACAGAACAACAATTGTTCCAAAATCTATTTACCCAAAGTTAGGTATCTAAACATAATAATATTTTAGTATCTGATAAAACAATGAAAGGATCACATTTTTTAATTGATTTCATTGTGATGTTAAAATAAAAAAGAAAAAGAAAAATAGAACAATAATAAATAAGAACTTATTTTATTTGAAAATTGAATCAAGTAGGAATATTCACGAATCCCTCACTTAAATGTTGAAAAAGAGGAGGTATATAAGAAAAATTTTAAACAAAAGAGATGAAAAAAATATTTAGACAGAAAGGTTGAAATAAAAGAAAAGAAATTGGATAGGAATAGGAAAGCTTGACTATTAATACAATATTTTTGTGTATTTAAAGATAAGGTTAAATATGTTTTTAGTGACTTAATTTTCAGTAAATTTTAAAATTAGTCCATTTCGAAACTTTGGACTAATTTAGTCTTTCATATTTCGAAATACGTGGATTTAGTTCTTTTAATCAAATTTTGTTAAATTTATTTGATGTTTCGTACGCATTTTAGGATTATATTTGAGTTGTTTATATTGTTTGACACATTTTTGCTTTAATGTTAAGTTAAATACTATTATGAAATACGTTTAAAATGTCAAATAAACTTAACAAATTTTGAATAAAAGGACTTAATTTACGTATTTTGAAAGATGAAAAACTAAATTGGTCTAAAGTTTTGAAATAGTCTCTAATTCCAAAATTCACTGAAAGTTAAGGGACAAAAAATATATTTAACCCTTAAAAATAAACCATTGATATAAACCATGAATATTAATAAAATATATAATATTTTATCAGTACAATACCTAATTTCACGCTCTAACGTAATTAACAGTTGAATTAGAAAAATAAATATACAAATTAAGTTTTGAAGGACTTGAAGTTGAACTCCCCGTCAAACTCTATATTGGAATGGCATGCGTATAAAGTTTAAACCATTCATCTACTTTTTTTTTTCTTCTTTTGAATAGTTATTACATGATGAAGGGATAGTACCCCAAATTGCGGTCAAGGGAACAGCCAATGGATTCAGGAAACACACATTGAAGACTTGCGAATAACTCAAAGTTATAAAAATTAAACACCCATATTTTTTTTAAACCATATATCATATTCTAATTTTAATCATAAATTGAAAATTATTCGAGCTTTGCTTTTAGTTGAAGAAATTATCATCCACGCATTTTATATATAATGAGATCTATACACATAAAGAGTTGTCAACAACAAAAAAAAGCCACACAATTAAGGAATAGTGCATAATACATTGACAAAAATAACTCACCACACTTACAAGTTGAGGTTAAAAATAACTTGTAAAAATTATGTGACTAACATCTGACGCTAATGTAAATTATGCATCAGATACAACAAGTTTAATATTCCAACCAATTTCAACTTAGAACAAATATACAAGATTTTTTATTTTATAAATTTAACGAGTGTTTGATTTAACATTTAGAGTTTAGGATATGAAAGGTAGAAGTTAGTAAAAAAAAAAAAAGTTTAAAATTAAATGTAGATTACACATCAAATCAAACATACACTTGGAACAAATATACAAGATTTTTTATTTTATAAATTTAACGAGTGTTTGATTTAACATTTAGAGTTTAGGATATTAAAGGTAAAAATAATAAAAAAAAAAAAAGTTTAAAATTAAATGTAGATTACACATCAAATCAACCATACACTTTTTATAGTTAATTAAAAAACAAAATGAAAGTACTCATTCTGAGGGAGTTTTAGTTTTTAAGTTTCCAAATTTTTAAAAAGTAAAAACAAGCTTAGTTTAGAATGGTTTTTAAAAAGTTCTATTGAGTTAAAACCAGTTTAATTTTTTTTTATCCTAAGATCTTACCATCCGAGTTCTACTTTCACATTTTACCATCACAATTTTTTTTTTTTAACATATTTTATCATCGTGTTGATTCTAAAGCAATGCTATTTTGCAGTAAAGTGGGATGGAATAACGTCGTTCTACGAGAACACATAAGCATTATGTTAGATACTTAATAAATAGATGAAACACACAATGATAGAATAAAATTGAACATTAAACAAAAATATATTAATTAAGTGATCAAATATGCAAGTGTAAAATCATTGTATACCATTATTCTTTGCGGATAAAAAAAAATAAATTGTATACCATTATTCACAGGAACTCTTTGATATTGTTCCCTGCTTTTTTTTATTTTTTTATTTGCAAGATGTGAGGGAAAGATAAACACTAAAATCGATCATTGATTGAATCACTATAGGTGCACCAATCACTATCACAAAAAGGTTTTTAGATGAGCGGAAGTGTTGGGAGAAAAAAATAAACCAAGACTTGGAGCTCTCTAATATATTTGAGAATTCTAATTACTGTAGTATAGTGAGCAATAGTAGGCTTAGCAAGAAACTGAGAAAGTTGTTACACCAAAAAGGTTATATCAGGTCAGATATTAATGAGATACATAAACTTCCAATCAATTAATTATCCTAAGGTTAGATATTACTCCTTAAATTAATTAGTTTGGGTAGAAGTTGTATGATATTAATATTTTCTTCATTTATTTTAGTGTAATACGCATAATAATTCTTCAAATTGGGTACCACATCATACATTGGATCAAAATTATCATTAGGTAGGAGTCACTAAAAATTAGACAACAATAAATATTTATAACTTGTAGTATAGTTTGTAGAACTTTATATATAATAACATCAGGATTCCTCACTTATATCAAAGACCTATATCAAAGGAGGATATGACAAAAATAAGATGAGAATGGACAAGCTATCTCTTGAAGCATTAAGAAGATTAGGTTTCTAGATCACTAGTAGTAAAATTGCTAGAATTGATGTTATGTGTAAATTTGAAGGATTTGATTTGAAGTTTTTGATTGGACGAGACCCTGGGTATATAAAACCTATCTTGTATCTTAGCTTAACCAATCATCTTTAAGGAGTTATTGTCCTAAATGTGACTACCATCAGAATCAAATGTAAACACATAAGATAAATCATCAATCAATCTTACTACTAAAAGAAGATTAAAGGGAAGCAAGGAATATACAAAACATTGTGTATGACATGGATTTGATTGAGAAAAACACTTCTACAATAATTGGTGTTGACTTGATTTCCATTTGGTAATTTGACACATATATGGTTAATTTGATGATATGAAGTGAAATGAGTTAAGAATGAACAAATGTGGTCAATAACACCATTGTCAAGTATCCGAAAACTAAAGGAAGAAATAAATTTATTACCAATGTTTGTTGTCATTTTGGAAGGAAAAGTAGAGACTTGATTAGAAATATTATTTTTACTATTGTAGAAGAGCTAACAATGCTTGATCTTACTCAAGAGTAAAACTATTTTGTTGAGTTTGCAGTTCTGACTTTAAACCTTCATGATTTGCTCATCCTCATTATTAGAATTTGCATTCTAAAAAATTGCATTAGTATGACTCTGATCATGGTTCTGGTTTTTAAACTTCAAATGAGGTGTAAAGGCATGATTTATATAACATGTATCAATGGTATGCACTAACACAAAAAAATATTTTTACATATGTTATTTTAGGTTTTCTATTTATGTTATTTTAGGCTTTTTACGTTTGTTGTATGTCAGACGTAATTACGGGAGACGTAAATTTATGTCTGTTAAAATCACCGACATAAATTTACTTATGTTGAAGGTATAACATACGTAAATTTATGACTATTGAAGGTCTAACAAACATAAATTTATGTCTTTTGCAAACACAACAAACATAAATTTAGAGTTTTTTTTTTCAGTACTACTCAAACGTCTTCGCATCCCAACCTTTGAGCTCACTAAGCGCTTCGTCCTTTTCCATAATTTTAAAGTCATACTCATCCTCGTCACTTCCCAAACTCCATGCGACGAAATGCAGATCCTCAACTCAACCCTCACACCCTCCCTCTACCACCTCATCGATATTCCTTCACTATACATCGTTGCCCTTGTTGGCCAAAACGATGTTGTTTTTGTTTTCCAAAATCATAAAATTCACATTCAAAACAAACAAGGAGGTCATTCATGCATAACTATGATTAAGTTCCCCCAGAAAAAAGTCACACACATAAATTAGTGAGAAGTATAGGAAACTAACCTCAATGCAGAAAAATAATTGGAGGGAAAGATGTTTCTCAAGGAATCACAAACGAGAATGGCCAAAAATAGCGTCACTACTGTGACGCAACCTAAATCGCGACGGGACGACGAACAAAAATAAATTGTTTTGAAAATAGAGATTTGAAGTCGCCACCATAATTTATTCTGGAAAACTATGGAAAACCGTAAAAATAAAATAAAGTCTGCGAAAACCAAATTTAGGGTCTGGGAGTTGGTTACGCGTAGGGAAGGTATTAACATCCTACAACGTCCACCCAAAGGCGGTACCTTTAATTAAATTTGCAAAAGAGATGTGTTTATTTTAAATATTTATTTTTCCCATAAATAAAAAAATATTGAACAAAATTATTTTTTGAGTAAAAAGGACTCAACAAGGATTAACATTGGTCCTACGTATTCTCATTAAAAAAAAAGAAATAAGGGCTACGTAGTTCTTTATAAAACTATTTGAAAATAATTTGGAAAACCTTTTGATTTTTGAGAAGTGAACCTGACAAGAACTTGCCCTGCTCCTATGTATCTCCAATCACAATGGAGAATCAAGGATCATGTAGTTCTTGATAAAAAAGTTTAATTAAATTATTTAATTTTTAAAGTGATATTTTAACATTTTTGAAAAAGAGTGTCGTGTGACGCGAGCGATCAATTAGACACCAAAACATTTCTCTTATTTTTTATATTTTTCGTGCGACGCGAGCGGTTGATTAGACACCAAAACTATTTTTATAATTTTTGTATTTTTTAAAAAGAAGTGTCGTGCGACGCGAACGGTCGATTAAACACCGAAACTATTTTTATAATTTTTATATATTAAAAAGAAGCGTCGTACGACGCGAACAATTGATTAGACACTAAAACTATTTTTATAATTTTTGTATATTAAAAGCAAAGTGTCATGCGACGCGAACGGTTGATTAGACTCTAAAACTATTTTTATAATTTTTGTATTTTTTAAAAAGAAGTGTCGTGCAACGCGAACGGTCGATTAAACACCAACGCGAACGGACTACACCTTGCCGCCAAGCGCCTCGCTGTTCGTCACCGCCTGGTGCACCCCTCTTGCGTCGCCAGGCGCCACGCACCATCAGACCTCTGTTGTATCATTCCGCCCGGCGGAAACATCCCTACCGCTAGGCGCCCTACTCGCACTGTGACCACTGCCACTGGTTCGTGTCTCGTTCGCCTAGCGGCTCGCCCACGCCGCCAGGCACCATACCAGTAGCCCAATGCTACTGGTTTCTTTGCACTTTAACATATTCACAAAGGATCCCAATCACACCACATACAAACTTGTAGCACAATTATTGCACTCCAATCACAATTCCATACTAAATTGTAAGGCATTCCATCCATCATATTATAGTACACTTATGGCATTTCAGATAAGATTCTATAACTGGATCACCAACTTCACAAAAGTCAAGCAAAAATAATTTGCAATATATTCACATACCTTAGATAACTCGAATATTGTACGTGCAATCCAAACCAACACCAAATGTCAATTTCACTCATCTAACCATAATTTCAACAATTATATGCCACATTCTATTTTATGTTCATCATTTTTACCTTTTGAACAAATCCAAAATCATCCAATTACATAATATAATGCACTAATTCCAAATTACAATTTACAATTTACAATTGGAGATGATCTTTGTACCCGCGCATGACCAAGCACCCCAATTCCTGTACACGCTATCATGTAGCAGTAAAGTCTAATATGCCCATCATACAAGGATCAACTGCATTCATTTGAACATTATTCATATATATATCCCAACATGTCCATAATTTACCAATTCGATGCTTACTCACCACCAACACTAGCATAATCATAAATTCCCCATTTCATTCATGAATTCAGCAGACCATCTCACATACATTAATATTCATCATGTAACGACATAAGCATATGACAAAATAATCTCATAATTCTAAACAGTTACCAAACATTCACACAGCCCACATTACGTGGATGCATACTGGTTTGTTCAAAATAACATTAATCCCCTCAATCAATGTATTCATCATAGTCATTAGTCAAACTGAATTCTATCAAATCCCTAACATAAACCCTAACCTTTATTTCATATAAAATTCATGCATTCAATATAACCATAACTACACAACCAACTATACTCATCAAAATTTGCATTCGAGTATGAGATCATCACAACGTCCTCACAAATACCACAAAATACTCAAAACAACGAAAAATATCAAAATCGTACCCGTGTTGCCGGGCAGCTCATCCTTTGCCCCCAGGCGGTTCATGAAGGGAAACCTAGAAATTGGGTCTGTAGCTTGTGACGCCTGGCGGTGCATGCATGACCGCCATGCAGTTTTTGGAAAATTTCAGAAATCCGACTGAACTCAGATGAAAACGAACAACACGCAATACCAAACACTTAACAATTCACGATTACATGCAATGGCAATTAAACCAATCAAAAGGAACTCCCCTAACCTGGATTTCCTTGCTCAACTTGACAAATCTGCTACTTCCTCTTTGTTTGCCAATCTCCTTCTTGCTCTTCTACCAATTCAGACCCAAACCTCACCCAACACTCACAGAAACTCTCCTTTCGTGCTCTATTTCTGGTATAGTTTCAACCTTGCCAAAACCTTTCCTAATATTCAACTTTTACCTTTTAAACATTGCTTAAAAATTAGGTCAATAATGCAAAACGGGATTTCCCACTTAATTGATGGTTAATGGCTATTCATGGTCTCTTTACGGTAGTTTTACAGCCACCCTTGGCTGCTAGATCAATTAGGGTTTCCTTTAACCCTTCCCATTCCACCAAAATCTAGCATTAGTAGTAAAAAAAATATAAAGTTTAATTTAGGTTTTCCCTAAGGCTAGAACTCACCACCATGCAATTGCCAAGTCAATACCAAACCATCATGCCAATTCATGTTTCATACCAACTAGTATAATCCAATTACTATATTCTTTCTTACACGCCCATGCATATTAGTAAAACAATAAAAATTAAATATTATACAAATGGCATACATAGGACTTAAACCCAAGTCCTTTCACACATCCAAGTACTCTCAAACACTTGAGCTAGTACTTTTCCACGTCATGAAAGTTAGTATTTAATGCCATAAAATCTTCTCTTACCCACATTTATTAAATAATTATTTATTTAATTATTTAAATTTAGTGGGTCTTACATTTAGCATAAAGAAAGAATGCAAAGAGTTTTTCTTTTCACTTTTTGGCAAATCTACCTTGTTTATTATGAAAATAGGCAGATTTTTAAAATATTATGAAAATAGACAAGTCGTGCAGCCCCTACACGATTTCATTATGAAGAAATTGTGCACCCCCACACGTTTTCCCTTTGGTCAAATGCCAGCTCTGAAATCGTGGGGGTTGGACGTTTTTTTTTGTAATCGATTACAAAAGGGTCGTAAATGATTATATTCGTCTGTGTTGTGCACTTGGGTTTTTGTAATCGATTACAAATACCATGTAATTGATTATCAAATATTTTTGGACGTGTAGTGATTCATTACATTGTACATGTAATTGAAAAAGTGGTAGGAAGCGTGATTAATGTTTTATAGATAACGAAAGTTAAAATTGATAAGATTAAATCATTATGTAGTGTATATTTTATTGTTATAAAGTTCATGTTTATAATTAAGTATAAAATGTATATAGATTATTGGATATTGAGTGATTCATTTTCTTTAAGCAATAAATATAAATAATTTATTCATTCAATGTTAGATTAAAAGATTGGTGGTTTGATTGTTGTCACTTTCAAGAAAAGTGCTTGCCATGTCATCGCGTCATAACAATTGTTCTTTTTCTCATCTATTTATAACAAAATTTATTAGTCATGTTTATAGTATGTATACGATAAATAAGGCTTATGAATTCCGGTTCCATCCACTGTGAAATGAAGATTATTGGTCAACCTATATAAGTCCAAATTTTATACCAGACCCTCAAACACGACATAAGTCATCTGGATGACCAAGCACTACGCAGATCCATAACGAAATGGATCAACCAGTTCCAAATAAACCAAAAAAATATTCTTACTGTTGTACGAAAGGTCATCATAGAGGCCAATGTCCATTTTGCTAATGAATTATATTGCTTTGTAATTTTAATAAATTTGTATTCAAATTCAGTCTTGTATTATCTTTTATTAATAAACAATTTTGTAAAATGGTCATATCTTCTAAATTTACTTATAGCCAAATTTTAATTTCGTCCATTTAAAGCCATTCATTTTGGAGTGACCAATTTGAATTATAATGTTATATACCATTTCATACAAAAATTGGTGTTGTAATTAATTACATTTAATTCGTAACCGATTACAAAATGTTTCTCAATGACCAAAACTCTCTGGTAATTGATTACAAGGTCGTCATAATCGATTACAGAAACTCAGAACCACACTTCTGACATTTGTAATCGATTACAACTAAGGGTGTGTTTGGTTCATCATTGGAGAATTGTATACTATAGACTGCCATACTTAATTTTCAAATTGTATGATGTTTAACTTGACCCAATATAAAATTATTATTTTAAATTATTTAATTGAAAAGACTTCTAGACCATACAATGCAAAAATAACTTTTACAGAATAAACAAAAAATTATAATAATTAGGCGATAAAAGATATAATACTTAAGTGACAAAATGTGCAACTTGTAACATCCCGAATGAATATTACGAGTTTAATTAATAAAATAAAATAGAGATTATAAATATACTACATTAATTGAAATATCATTTTCCCAAAGGCGGGAAAATTTAAAACTTTATTACATTATAAAGTATTTCAAATCCTCAATTTATAAATTTAAATATAAAAATCATGTTCACTAATCCAAACATTTACATAATCCTTAAAAATTCATAAAAATAATAAACTCTTATAAAAATCTTCTCCCAACAGATCTACCTGCAACATCATCAAAGGGCTTAGGAAATCCAAGTTTTCCTTCCATATGGTCTTCCTCCAAATTACACTCCACCCATTGGATTTGACTAAGAGAAAAAGGTTGCAAACTTCATGGCTTCAACACATGATACGAAGGAGAATGAACCTGGGGCAGTCACCTCCATAGGTCTCGAGAAAACCATCCAGCCAAATGTTTTGCACGTAAATATGACAAAGCAAGTTGAGGTAAAGCCTTCACCCCATGTTGTTATACTAGTAGATGTTGACTACACTGAGAGTAAATTGGAGATGTTGGAGGAAAGTTTAAGAGCCATAGAGGGTGGACGAAACTTTGACTTTGGCAATGCCTTATGGTTGTCCTTAGTTTCAGATGTGGTGATACCTCCAAAGTTCAAATTGCCATAGTTTGAGAAGTATCAAGGGAACACTGGCCCAAAGAATCATATAACTATGTATTGCAGAAGAATGACAACTCATATTCATGATGAAAAATTGTTGTTTCATTTTTTCCAAGACATCTTAACCGTCATGGCACTAAACTAGTACATGCATTTGGAATCAACCCAAATTCATTCCTGGAAAGATATGGTGGTTGCGATAGATTATAGTCACAAAAGGGAATTTGAGACTTTCAAAGAGTATGCTTTAAGGTAGAAAGAGATTGTTGCTCAAGTATAGCCATCTTTGCATGTCAAAGAGATGATGACTATGTTTATAAACACTCTATAATCACCCTTTTAAGAGCACATGTTGAGTAATGTTTCCTCAAACTTTACACACTTGATGATAATTAGAGAAAGAATTAAAATTAGTGTGAAGAGTGGAAAAATTGCACAAAGCTTACCCGTGGTGGCAAATATGAGCGAATCTAAGTCCAAACTGTAAGTAATGAAATGGTTGGTTTAGCCAATAAGGGGATGGGTTGAATAAGCTTTATAAAACTTTTAGAAAGCTTAAGAATCCTTTTCTTTGAATTAGATTGGCCACGTAATCAGAATACAAAAGTTGCAATACAATACACTTTCAACTGATTAAAATAAAAAATAGCAGGTTAATATGTTCATACATTATGAATCAACAAATTAAAATATGAAAACAATTAGCCAAAATTCCAAGAAATTATGAAAAAATGTGAAATGCACGAAACTCTCTCAAACAACATGTTTTCTTAATCATGATACGTTTCAATCCATGTATCTAACTTGATTACATTACCAGACAACGTAAAAATACATGCATACTTAAAAAAAGATTGATTTCCTTTGTTTTCTTGAGATTTAAAGATGAACAAGATAAGGGAAAGAAGATCACACACTTGTTTTTATACTAGTTCACTCAATCATGAGCTACATCCAATATACCAGGACAAGCTATGCCTGGTTGTCCACTATTATCAAAAGTCTTACAAAACCACACAAGATTACACTTTTGAATGATGCACACACACAAAGTTTTTTGAATCCCACAAAAATTGACACCTTGTTTTCTCTTGCGTATCGGGGTTCCGACACTCTGATCTCTGCACCAAGGTTTTGGCACCCTGTTTTCTCTCGCATATCGGAGTTTCAACACCCTGATCCATGCACCAAAGGTTTTAACACTTTGTTTTCTCTTGCATATCGGGGTTACAACACCTTGATCCATGGACCAAGGTTTCAATACCTTGTCCATACCTCTTACTTTAAGGCATTCTCCGATGGAATGATCATTGATTTTTATGTTCATATCGAGATCTGATAGAGGCCGTACCCCACCAAATTAAAACACTTAAAATGCAGTATGTGATAGTTGAACCAAGTCGTCTTCCAACGACCAATGTTCTTGTTTAAACCTTCAACTTCTAGATTCAAACACAAATGGGGGGGGGGGGGGGGGGCAGA
>Ga0214543_1011966_pt1 | contig 11837 bp, 9 predicted proteins | sample CNSS2metaG_FD_160094 | JGI IMG/M metagenome (GOLD analysis project Ga0214543, IMG submission 160094) | Root nodule microbial communities from cowpea collected in UCLA plant growth center, Los Angeles, California, USA - CNSS2 | ecosystem: Host-associated > Plants > Roots > Nodule | place: USA...
CCTCCAGAATGTGGTGCTCCGTCCCGGAACGGGTTCAGCTGCATGCGGCCATGTTGGCCCTGCAGTTTGGCTACGCCGGATTCCACGTCGTCTCAAGAGCTGCCCTTAACATGGGCATTAGCAAACTTGTTTTCCCAGTCTACCGCAACGTTATTGCCTTATTCCTGCTCCTTCCTTTTGCCTACTTCTTGGAAAAGTTAGTCACTCACACTGCTACTTCCTCTAACATCACATAACATAACAAAACTAACCAACCCTTGTATAGGGTAATCACCGATGCCCCAGCCACACAGAACACTGTTCCCGCAACCTTCGCTATCCCATCCTTTCGGTTCAGCCGAACTTGCTCTATCCTGAAAACACGTACCCACACTAAGCCTTAGGCATGTGTATTATATATTACACTATAATCATATCAATATCTAAATATCTTGGTGTCTGGCGGCGGTGCAATTAAGGGCTTGCCTGAATATGGCTGCCATCAGAAATGTAATGGCTGGGACAAAGTTTTGTATCGCTGATGCAAAGGTTGGGGATGTGTTGTCCAATCCAAGCAAGTAGAAACTCTGGTTGGCAGTGATCCTGTGTAACCAAAAAAAATCAAAAACTAAAACCGGCCTTCTGCCCGACAACTTCATCACGGTATGCAAAAACCGACCGGAGGCCGGACGACTTTAGTTTAAAAAAAAAAAAAGGGGAAACCGGTCTATGAGAGGACGACTTCACCTTTAATGTCGTGTTCTCCCCTGACAACGCGACCCACTTTTATAATAAAACTTTGGGTTAAATATGTTTTTGGTCTCTTAACTTTCAGTGAATTTTGAAATTAGTCCATTTCGAAACTTTAGACCAATTTAGTCCTTCATCTTTCGAAATATGTGAGTTTAGTTCTTTTAATCAAATTATGTTAGATTTATTTGACATTTCAAGTGTGTTTCATAATAGTATTTGACTTAACATTAAAGTAAAAATATGTCAAACAATATAAACAACTTAAATACAATCCTAAAATACGTACGAACCATCAAATAAACCTACCAAAATTTGATTAAAAGGACTAAATCCATGCATTTTGAAAGATCAAGGACTAAATTGGTTCAAAGTTTGAACTAATTCCAAAATTTACTGAAAGTTAAGGGACCAAAAATATATTTAACCCTAAAACTTTCAACCGACCTCTTTTTACAATTTCTTGATCAAAGTGACCCAGAATTACAAATTTCCCTAATATCTTTTATCTTAATCACAAAATTTCATATTTTTTAAGACATAGAAACAAGCGAGCCAAATGATAGGATAAAATATAATATTCATATCATCCAATTAAATGATAAAAACTCAATTAAAAATAGTCAAATTTATGTTACAACTTGTGTTATTTAATAACAAAGTATTATGAAACATTAATAAGATAAAAGGAACCAAAATCCATTTATACATTAGAGTTAAGGGGAGAAGTTACGTTATAACCCTAACCAAACAAATTAGTCACAAATATTAAAAAAAAAAACAAAAAAAGGTAAATTATTCATCGGATAAAGTAAATTGAAATTACGAAAAATTGTCTTAAATTTCTCTCTCTGTAAAGTTTACCATTATCTTCCTCTTAAACTTCAAAAGAAAGAAACTAAAATTATTATTTGAGATGAAGTTTGCGTAAATATCTGAATGTCTAAGATGTTCAATATGAAAGATTACAAATAAAACAAATCTTGAGCTTGGCCTCGAAACAATTCACATAATGTATGTGGTTCGCTTATCATGACAGGATAAATGTATTATAAGCTATATGATGCACATATACGATACGAGTATCGGATACGACATGTATTTGATACGTCGATACGTTTATTTTTAAAATAATAGTATACAATACGTGATAGATGTGATTTATAAATATTGAAAAGTGTATAATAATTCTTACAAACAAATAAATATATGACTTTTAATGTGTGAATCCAAATTTTCTAATTAAAGACTAATTATTTTGGTAGTCAAAACCTAGTATGTGATACCCCTTTTATTTCTCCTTATTTTCTCCTTTGCATATTCACAGAACCACTCACAAACTCAACATTCTTCTTCTTCTTTCCTTCTTGATCTCTCCCACTCTCTCTAACTAGAGGACTTAAGCCTCCATTCTGATCCATCTTTCCTTCTGTTTGCAGCAAGTGAAACTGAGACTAGAACAAAACCTCCTCCCCCAGCTGAGTTTTCTTTCCCTCCATGTAAGTTAATTTCAGTTTCCCCAATTCTCTTCAATTTCGAATTCTGGAGCTCCATTCTTGCTAAATCGAATTAGGATCCCATTCTCACTTTATAAACCTAAATTCCAGTTCCTTAGGTTGTGAATTGAGGTGCCTCACGGTTGGAAGTTATCCTTGCTAGAGGGTGATTGTTAGAGGTAAGGGAAGCTAACCTTTATCTTAAATTTTCGTATAGAAATCATCCCTGATGACTTTGATTGCATGAATTGTGCCTGTTTGATGTTTGGATTACTTGTTTATGATGAATTGAGGCTTTTGGTATGAATTTCGGGGTTCTGCATATGACAACAGATTGGAAATCCGATGTTTTCGCCCAAGTGAGCAGCCTTCGCCTGAGCAAAAACACCAGAAAACCCACCCTTGTCACTGCACGAGGTCTCGCCTAGGCGAGCAGTTTTGCTTGAGCGAGAGGCCCTCTCATCTAAGTGAGACAGCTCGGCCTGAGCGAGAATTCGCCCAGAGCCTGGGTTGTTCTCTGTTTCGAGTCTCGCTTAGGCGACAGTGATCCGCTTAAGCGAGATAGCCCCCTCGCTTGGGCGAGATCATCTAGCTTGAGCGAGAATTACTGTAGCTAAATGTTTAATTCTCTATTTTTAAATGGATGAAACTGTAATTAAATGAGATAATGTGAAACTTATCATACTATGATTGGATTGTTATAGCCGGTAGTGTGTGTGGTGAAATTGTATGGATTTGGATGATGAGAATAAGTGGTTGAAGTGGAATTTCAAAGGAAATTCCAAGTGGTATGTTAGTGTGTGTAAGGACATGAGGACTCAATATTGGTTGGTATCCTGGAATTCCAATAATCATTCACGCGCAGATAGAGCCGAATGGATTATGTCGTGAGGAGTAGCAGGAGGTTCTAGTTTTTGGACTGGATCAGTCTTAGACGCGAAGGGGACTTACCTTGGGAGTGGTTGGGTGATAACCCCTTGAGCCCAAACTCTGCAGAGTTTGGGAACCTTCACAGGTGCATGCCACCAAGAGATCCAATGTCGCTTACATAATTCGGATATTGAGTCTATAGTCAATATATTTGTGCTGTGTTATGGTAGTTTGATTAATTCTGATGTATGTGAAAAACTCTGCTTGATATTCATAATTGAACTGCGAGATTTCTCTTAATTAAGTTAACTTACCCTTCTTGCCTGTGTTATTTCTCTTGTATGTTCTCTCCTTTGCAATTACCAACTACTAATTGGTGTGAGCAGAGAAAGATTCTGGCGAGGACACTCCCCTCTTGGACAAGAGTTGACCAGTGGCTTGGATATCCAACAGTAAATTTTTGGCTCATGCTTTGTATCAAAGTTTTGGGTCTTTAAGTTAACTTTTTCCTTGTATAGGTTGTACATATAGTTAGTGACTTATATGGTTATTTTGAATGATTATATTAGCATTCTATAATGTCTCTTTTCTGACTATCTACTTTGCTTGATCATGATATAATGTTTTGTTTAATAGTTTAAAAACTATTAAATGGGATGTTACATGGTAGCTAATGTTAGTGACCAATTTAAAAACAAATTCATAATTGAAACTATTTTAATTATCAATTTAGTTTCAATTATGAATTTAGAGACCAATTATAATTTTTTTGAACTATTTTAGTTCTCAATTTGGTCATTATATAGTGACTAATTATTTTTTCACTAAAATTGGTCATTGTTCAAAGATTTTATTATATTGTACTACGACTTTATAAATTATATACTTCATTGATAAATATCAGTAAAGTATCAGACACGATGTGTCAAATTCGGATACGTAATCCAAGTTGAAGTATGGGTCCATCGTAAATTATAAGTTACTCTAAATCTAAATCTTGTTGTGTAACTCAAAAAATAAAAAAATTGTAGAATTGTTTCTCTTTTCGGTACGGATGTATTGAGTCTCACATGTTACTTAATTTTTAAATTTTAAGAAACCTCTTGTTCTTAAAATGATTGTGCTTCACAGTAACACAATTGTGCTGCGTAAGTATGTTCATGTTTGTGCTTATTTTAAAGATCCTTTTTTCCATCGTTTATATAGCTGATTGTTTTCTTATTTTTGGATGATTTGGCATTGTTTCTTGTGATTAGGTAGAAAAACTCAATCATACCTTAGCATCCACCTTATCCGCTTCATCCAGTGAAGAAGATAACGGTTGATGGTTGACACGGAAACATCGTTGATCTCTTTACATCAATTTTCCCGAAGAAATCCCACGTTGTAATATTCTTCATTGAGTCCTTCACCATGTCTACAAGCCCCCCTCCTCTGTTTTTCTCCACAGCCACCACCACCAACAACCACCAAAGCCAACACTTGAGCCACACACACCTCATCCACTTGTTGAACCCCAACACCTCTATGTCTCAACTCAAGCAAATTCACGCGCAAACGCTACGCACAGTTGACACCAACCACCCACAAGCTCTTTTTCTCTATGCAAGAATTCTTCTTTACTCCTCTCTGGCTGATCTCAACTACGCCACTCGTGTGTTTCACCACTTTTCGCACCCCAATTCCTTCATGTGGAACACCCTCATAAGAGCCTACGCGCGAAGCACCAACACCAACCACAAACACAAGGCCATGGAGCTTTACGAAGCAATGGTGACGGGGGAAGAGAATACCCCAGTTCCCGATAACCACACGTTCCCTTTTGTTCTGAAGGCATGCGCTTACACGTTTTCTTTTTGTGAGGGAAAACAGGTGCATGCGCACGCTTTGAAACATGGGTTCGAGTTAGACACACACGTTTGTAACAGTTTGATTCATTTTTATGCGACATGTGGTCGCTTAGATTCGGCAGAGAAAATATTTTATAAGATGAATGAGAGAAGCGAGGTTTCCTGGAATATAATGATCGATTCTTACGCAAAGGGTGGAAAGTTTGACACTGCTTTGAAAATGTTTGGAGAGATGCAGAAGGAGCATGAGCCCGATGGGTATACGATGCAGAGTGTTTTCAGTGCTTGTGCTGGTTTGGGTTCTTTGTCTTTGGGTTTGTGGGCACATGCTTATATTTTGAAAAAGTGTGACAAGAATATTGTGGATGATGTTTTGGTCAACACTGGTTTGGTGGATATGTATTGCAAATGTGGTGAGATGGAAATTGCAAACCAAGTGTTTGAAAGCATGCCTGCTAGAGATGTAAATTCATGGAATTCAATTATCATGGGTTTTGCAATGCATGGTAAGGCTGAAGCTGCGTTGGACTATTATGTCAGAATGGTCAAGGTAGAGAAAATTGTTCCCAATTCAATAACTTTTGTTGGTGTTTTGTGTGCATGTAACCATAGAGGCATGGTTGAGGAGGGTATTGTTCACTTTGACATGATGACTAAGGAGTACAACGTGGAACCAAGATTGGAGCATTATGGTTGTCTTGTTGACCTTTTTGCTCGACCAGGGCGCATCGATGAGGCTCTAAACGTGGTCTCAGAAATGCCAATCAAACCAGATGGTGTAATTTGGAGGAGTCTTTTGGATGCTTGTTGCAAACAACACGCAAGTGTTGAGCTAAGTGAAGAAATGGTAAAGCAAGTCTTTGAATCAGAGGGGAGTGTGTGTAGTGGTGTTTATGTGCTTTTGTCAAAAGTATATGCTTCTGCATGTAGGTGGAATGATGTAGGGATGCTTAGAAAACTAATGACTGATAAGGGTGTGACTAAAGAACCTGGCTGCAGCTTAATAGAGATAGATGGAACGGTTCATGAATTTTTTGCAGGGGACACCACTCATCCACAGAGTGAAAATATATATAAGTTTGTGAATGAAATTGATGAGAAGTTACAATCAATAGGTTATTTACCCGATTACTCAGGAGCAACTACGATTGATGAGGCTAATGATGGTAAACAGAATACTCTAAGATTGCATAGTGAGAGACTTGCCATAGCATTTGGGATCTTGAACTCAAGACCAGGCATTCCAATTAGAGTGTTCAAGAATCTTAGGGTGTGCAATGATTGCCACAGGGTTACCAAGTTGATCTCCAGAATATATAATGTGGAGATAATTGTAAGAGATAGAGTACGATTCCACCACTTTAAAGACGGAACTTGTTCTTGTATGGATTATTGGTGATTCATGCTGGTGTTCAAGGTAATATGTATATTTGAAAATCACATTCTAGAACAAGAAGGATTGAATTCATTCTTTAAACTGTCCTTATGTTAACATAGAAGGATTGATTTTGTCAACAAATATCTCTTCATATATACGAATGTTATGATGTTATGATTAAATCTCTGAACAAATGTCTAAAAGACATTATTACATATCAACATGACTCCATGTTAGTTTATTAAACTACTAGTATTTGTATGCATCTTGTTTCTTCAAGATTCTTATCTTTCGGCTGGGAAATTGTAACATCTCCGAGAATGATTCAAAGCAAAAAGCCTCAGTAACAGGACTACATGGATCACACGTACTAGCTGCATTTGGAATTTTTGATCAAGAAATCATGTGAGATATATTTTAAAGTGGTTCACCTCTTTGAAAGACAGCACATATGATTCCGACAGAGTATAATGCATAATGTGCACTGGATCATGTTGACAAATAAACTTATATGATATTGATTTTACAATGCAAAGATCTACCACTTCCAGTCTTTATTTCATTCCATGCAGCAAAATTACAAACAACTGAGGAAAAATGAATATCTGATTAAAAAAATGTTAATAATTCTTGAAATTCATGTATGACTAAAAATAATTTATCTCTACTTTGCTGACAGTGTCTATACAAGTGGCTTAAAAAACATGAAAAAAAAAGAAAAATACCAAAAAAATAGATACAACAAAATATATGAATCCACATTAATAAACTGAGATTAAAGCTAGCACTAATAAATAACAAGCCCAACAAAGGCTTCCATCTGCATAAGAATCGTCTACATTCTACATACATAGTATTGGACACCACTTAAGAGTGGATATTGCTGACATGAGCCTTACCAAAATACTTTAAGGTACAATTTGACCTCCACCAATTCTTCCTTATGAATGCCAGGGAATCACTTGAAATAGGTGAAGTTTTGCAACAAATTCTTAAATGTTATCATATAAAATTTGAAACAGGCTTTGGATCACAACGTAAATAGGCCTTGCATTTCAGCAGATTCAAGACTCCAACAATAATCTAGCTTGTCAAAGTAGACCTTGCTCCTCAAAGTCTTTTGCCACTGAAACACCAGAACAAGAAGCAAATGTTAGTTAGTTCAGCACGATAACATATAAGATAACTCTAACCTAAACGTGAGGAAGAAGAAGCCGAATAGTGTAACTGAAGTCTTATGTGCAATTGAAACAACCAAACCAGAATCACAGGAATTTATGAGTTCTTAGAATTTGCGTGAACATGCAACATAAGTGGTATAAACCATGACAATATAATATAAAATGGGAAAAGCTAATATTCGTTGAATAACTTTTATGGCATTTGACGAACTATAACTAGATTTTTCCTTGAAATGAAACAATAATCAAGTCCTGAAGAAGTAGCTGATTTTTCTATGAAGTAGAGAAAAATATGTAAAGCAGAACAACAACTTGAATACTTGGTATAGAATTTTGTAGTTCATGAGAGAATTATAATGAATGAAGCCATCAACATAATCCCCAATTCTTCAACTTAATACTTCTTTTGTTTTGCTCAACATCCATCATATTTTATAGGATCCAAGATATCGTATAAGTAAGTGCACACAAATTTGTCTAGAGAGAGAACAAAAGTGAGAGAAAATAGCTTATAATTTATAAAACTCTGGTTTAATCAAATTTGAATAACAAATTATCATTTCTAAACGTCAGACAAAAAAAAAAAAACTGTCTAATATAGAGGTTTCAAAATAATAACAAACCAAGGGCATGTTACTTCAGCGTAATAATCTAGGAATCAATTTGCTATTTTTATATCCTAAATTTTAGCAGAAACAGTTTAATGAATTCCCCATAAAGTTCATGAAATTGGGTAACAAGACAAGTACAAGACAAGTAAGAAGAAAAAGATTTGACAAGGGAAAGACTGACCTTTAGACGAGGGAAGAACCAAAACAACTTGCATGGTGACATTGTTTGGAGGAAGCTGCAAGCGAAGAGGGTAGAGTTTTCCATTCAAAGGACTTCGAGTACACACAATAACTCCCTGAAGCCCCGTTTCTTCCTCAAACTTCCGAGTCAATTGCTCAACCCCATTCCCTTTGAAAACCAAAGAATAACCCTGCACATTCTCATCATCCACGTCCCCATTATCCTCTGCAACATGGTAGTATATAGTCCTCCCCTCCAACTTTGGTGGCGAACCCACATTTGAATCCGTTGACTACAAACCCATCCAAACAAAACATTAACAGTATAATCTTAATACAACACTAATTTATGAAACACTGATTTCTGAAAGGACTAAAACCTCATCACTTCATATTATGCATTAAATTTTTACAGTCACAACTAAAATCAAATTTGAAGATACTTTCAGAAGCAAAGTCAACTATTTCCATACCAAACCCATCATGCTACTGATACCAATTTTACTAATGATTAATAATGTCTACAACAGAGTACATTTATAAAAACTATTTACTGAATCAATTAACAATTTTCAATTACACAACAACATGATCCTATCAAACTAAAAAAAAAAAAACACTATATTCCAGTTGACTCCAGGCAATAATTAACATTGAACAATCAATTAAGAAAAGTGTGAAAGAAAAAGGCATAAACATAGAGACATACCTCTTGTCTGGAGAAAGTAGTGGATTTGATGGAAATAGCAGAGGGAGTAGAGGAATCAAAATCGAGGGAATCGGAGTGAGGAATAGGAGGAGGAGCAGGAGACACGACGTGGATCTCCAACACATCAACATCCCACAAGATCCAATCCTGTGTGGCGGTCCTATGAGGGATATCATGCGTCACAGAGTTCCTCCAAGGTGGGAGGCCCCCATTGGCCCTCAGAAAGTTCCCATAACGGGTCTTCAGCTTCACCTGCGCGCCCTCCCTCACAGGCTCCCACTCCACGGAGGAGTCCAGCCGCCGCGGCATGCTCTGCACCACCTTGCGCCCCGTCACACCCAGCAGCAACGGCTGGTTCGACGCCGTTAGATACTTGCCGTAACAGCTCTTGAGCCGCAAGAGGTTGTCGAACTCCGGAATGAGCTCCACCGTCCACTTGGAGTTCTTGGAGGATCCGTTTCGGTCCTGGGTCACCGACTCCTCGTCATCCTCCGCCAGGAGGTACTTGTCGTGGTGGCTGCGCAGCCGCACCACCTTCGCGCGGTGGAAGAACTCCATGCCGGAGCGGAACACGCTGTCGGAACTTGTGCTCTGCATAGCAATAGTCGACGGGTTAATCGAAATTTTCGATTTTGTACTATGTATCCGAGGAACAGGGTGGTTGACTGACTGGTGTTTGTTTGATTGATTTGGATCACAGATGAAATGCAAGTGACTTTGTTGAGTTGGCTTTGATTTGGGCTTAAGGTATATATATATATATATAAAAGAAAATAGAAAGTTGAATTAGTTTATAAAGAATTATATTTTTTAAAAAATAGAAAAACTGAATAGTATTGTTTTAGAACAATGAAAGTTTTATAGTTTATTTTGTTTAAGAAACGAAAATAAAAGTGTAATTTTGTATTTTTTTTTTACTATTGAACGATGTAGATTGGGTAGAGTGAAGAGCAAATTGTGGGTGGCAGGTAGTAAGAAAACGAGAAACGCGAGCCAAATGAAAGGTACGCGTTTGGTGCATTGCTGCTGAAACTCCGCGTGAGCCAGTTGGGGGAGGTAACAAAAACACACACGGTTTCATAGAAATTAAAACTTTCTAACAAAATCAACTGTTTCTTTACGTGTTTTGTTTATGTAAATGAAATTATGAATTTAATTGTTCGAATACAAATTTTAAAATTTTCATATATTTTATCTGTGTTCACTTTTCTGTCATCACGTTAGAAATTTTACTTTTTTATTTATTTCTTGTCTTCACCTTCGTCTCGCATCTCATGAAAACTCATAACGGTGTGAGAATTTTATTGCTCTAAAACTTTAATAGAGTGAACGTAAAATGTCATATGTGAAAAGTTATGCTGACAAAACATCATAATAAAAAGGACAAAACATTGATTCCAAACATTATTTGGAGTTTTATTACAGATTACTTCAGAATAAAGAAGCCGTGGATTAAAACGTAAGTCAAGCACTTATCACTACTGAAAGATCGTTCGGATCGGTCAATCTCATTTGACTTATTAATGGGCTTTCCTTTTATGTTTAATCTGTTTGAAAGATTAAGAATACAATAAATAGTTACCAATTTGTTAAGATTAAGAATACAATAAATAATTAACAATTTGTTAAGAAAAGATATTTTTTTTATACCATGTAAAAATAAATGCATCACTTATAAGGTTTTGTAGATCTGATTTCATCATTTTTACATTTCTTATTTTTGCTTAGTTTATTATATTTTTATTTGAAATTAAACTTTATCTTTAATAATATGTAATGGTTTTAAGGAGTTGCTTATTTTTCTTTAGGTTATGAGTTCCTAATTTGTTTTTTCGTATTATACTGTATTTTAGTTGCAATTTAAAATATATTTTATCTGATCATGTTTTAATCTTAGTACGTGGATTTTCTATTTTTGGGAAAGTATGTTACTATTCTGCATTTACCTTCTTTATTTTTCTTATAAGTAAACATGTTTCCTGGCTAGTACTTATGTTGAATGTAATTATGCATTTGATAACACTTTAAAACTTGCACTCTCTTGTTACACATTCTAATACATTTTTTTTTAAATATTGTAACAACTATTTATAATAAAATTGTTAACTTGGTCAAGTTTGCATATTTAGATTTGATCCACGTGGAGTAGAGTAAAAAAAGTTCATACGACAAAAAGTCTACATAATAAAAAGTTCACAGGAATAAAATAATAACAAAAGTCCTATGGATCAAGATTAATCTATGACTCGATTTGTAATATTAAGTCTTAAGTTAAGATAGAGAGAATTTGGTCAGGACCAAATTAAGTAGGTTATTCAGGTTGGATCAACAAGTTAGGCCTAGGTCAAACAAAGGTTGATATAGTTCAAGTAGAGTCAAATACACTTCATGATAAGCCAACTTGACTCAATTTGAAAGTTGAGACAAATTAGTATAGATTGAAGGTCGATCTAATTCAATACAGGTCGAAAGTCAATCTAAGTTGATTTGGACCGAATGTCAATCCAAGTCAACACAAGTTAAAAGTTGACTTGAGTCGGTCAAGTTGAAGACAAGCCAAAAAATCAAGTTATGTCGACCTTAGTTGAAGGTCAACCCCAATCAGTTAGACCTAGGAATCAAGTTAAGTCGTCCTGGGATGAAGGTCGACCAAGTCAGCCTAGGTCAAGCTGATTTGAGCCTATTAGAGTTGAAGGTTAAAGACGACACTAGTGCAAAATTGCATTTTTACCTCGCCTTATAGGTCTCGGTTGGTAAGGAACCGAAGCATATAACGGCGCGGTGGCATTTTTGCAATTTCAAGCAACTTTTATGCCTCGGTTCAAGAAAAGCC
>Ga0214543_1011967_pt1 | contig 11836 bp, 11 predicted proteins | sample CNSS2metaG_FD_160094 | JGI IMG/M metagenome (GOLD analysis project Ga0214543, IMG submission 160094) | Root nodule microbial communities from cowpea collected in UCLA plant growth center, Los Angeles, California, USA - CNSS2 | ecosystem: Host-associated > Plants > Roots > Nodule | place: USA...
CGGTGTCACAGCTGTGGGATATGGTGTTAGTGACGATGGAACTGAGTATTGGCTTGTAAAGAACTCATGGGGAACCCAGTGGGGTGAAGAAGGCTACATTAGGATGCAAAGAGGTGTGGCTTCTCAGCAAGGACTCTGTGGCATAGCTATGCAAGCTTCTTACCCTACTGCATAATTAAAAAAATTGGACCCTGTCATAATATGTACAATTCTATGTATCTGACTAATTAAACTCATTCCTGTTATAGCTCGTTCATATCGTTGTATCCTTTCCACCAATACACTATTCTAAGTTCACATGTTATCGGTGAATTACTGATGAAAAGTAAATAACATTTATATATATAGTACAAACAAAAAGGTAACCTTCGAGAGAGAACTGATTTCGCGCTATTAAAGAATGTGTAACTCCTTACAATGATACAGAGGTTATGGGTGTGTAGTATTGACAGAAGGTTGTACAAAATGAATTAACCACGTAAGACGCAGTCTATATGAATTTGTGAGTCTAATATTGAGAAGACGCCTATTGTACAAATTGTCTTCACTAATCTATGTTAGTCTCCAGAGGTGTGCGATTTATTTTGAATTCAAGCCTGAAGTTATGCGTTGGAAGACATCTTCGTTGCAAGGAATTGTGAGACCACCCATGGAATGGTAATATCCAAATTCTTCCTCACCTTGGCTCAGCAAGTCCTGGAATAGAGGTTGGTTCAAGTATGATACAGGGATCACAAATCGCTTCATTTTCTCCCCAAAATAGACTGCAAGATAGCCCTTTGGCGAATCCACAACTTTTGAAGATGCTTGATTTGCTGCTAATGGTGCCTTTCTGATGCCATTATTGTGTTGGTTTGAGAGAAGTCTTGAGAATAAGCTTTTTGAGTTTTGAATGCTTTAGGATGTGAATGACTTGTGTTGATTCAAAATGATTGATGGCCTGAATATTTATAGCAAAAGATATGTAGGAAAGCCATTGGCTAGAAGAATTATTGGTGAAGGAAGGAACCAAGTAATGGGACCAACTGAGAGACAAGGGCATATGGTATTGTCTTTGAGCACTGTCTCATGAATCAGCGTAGCATGTGATAGTAGTTAAGATAACAGTGTCCCTCCTTCTCTAGTGAAAGTTGATCATGTTGACGACTATTAAGTGGGGTAGCGAGAGTTAGAATTTTCCTACATTCCAAAGTTTATCATGATCATGTATTGAACATTGGTTCTCTTTCTTACCTCCAAACACTTATTCATAGCTTTCAATCTGGTCTGCTTAAGATTTACTGGTTGCTATCTTTCACTAACATTATTGGTACATTCTATATCAATACAACTGTCATCTTAATTATTTGGAGAAGCATGTATCCACCACTGGATTAGCTATATCGATCACAATGCATGAAAAAATTGCCAATTATTAGATGCGTAATTTGTTGGCCACAATCTCGAAAGAATATGAACTACCACTGAACTTCCTAATCCTTGAGAGAGACCTGTGAGACAACACCATGTGATCCTTAGTCCCTCACTAGATTATTGAAAAGAAGTCGTTCTTTGACTTATCCCGACAGTGTTATAGATAACGAGCCATAGCATTCATGGTTGTATAAACTAAAGCTAGTGTTACAGAGTAGGCTAAGTTAATTGAAGAAAAAAAAAACCTAGAGAATAAGTCCAATTTTATGTTGCTACCACACCCATTTGAGCAGAGAACCAACCTCTTTTGTAAGGCCCTAGCTTCTTAAAATTTTTCTTTGTTGTTTATATTAATTAGTAGCCTAAAGTTCCCAATTAAATTCATTTCATCATTGGTTCCAGTGAAAATATTTTCACTCTACCGTTCTAGGAATCATGAGATGTATTCCGCTTTGAAATTTCACCGAACAAAGTCTGGTTTTTGAACTGGACTTAACCTTCTTCATGCAGAGAGAAGTGAAGATTGAAATTGATAAACTAAAAATACTGTGTAGCTACTTCAATATTTGAGTTCATTTTCATTGCAGAACAAATATCATTCTTTCTCACAAAAGGGAGATCTTTACAAGTTAAGAAGCTGCCTATTGTACAAAAAATGTCTCCACTAATCTATGTTAGTCCCCTAAAGTAATGACTTCTATTGTCCATCCAAGCAAGAAGTTATACGATGGAAGATTTCTTCACTGCAAGGAATTGTGAGGCCACCCATGGGATGATCATATCCAAACTCTTCCTCAGCTTTACTCAACAAGTCTTGGAAGGAAGGTTTGTTCAAGTATGATACAGGAATCATAAATCGCTTCATTTTCTCTCCCACATACACAGCAAGATAGCCCTTTTGTGCATCAACTGCTTTTGAAGATGCATGATTTGCTGCAGATATTACCTTTCTGATTCCAGGTAAACGAAAACCCATTGCTGTATTGATATGAGAACAGAATAGTTTGAGAAAAGGATTGAGAGTTAGCTCTTGAATTTAGAATGCCTTGGGATGTGAATGATTTGTGTTGGTCCTAAATGCTTAAGCCATTAGGATTTATAGATAAAAGGATATGCATTAATTGGTTACTCAAATAATTGGTGAAGGATGGATATGAGATAGCAGTGACAGGAGCAAAGGAGAGACATAGCATGTGGTGCTGTCCTGAAGGACTATTTTAAGTAGCAATGTAATGTATTATAATAGATAAACAAGTCCCACATTCCTGAATCTATTGAAAAGGAAAGACTAATTGGTTCGTAGTGCTTCATAACATGATGATGTATTCAATGTTGTTTCTCTTGTTATCTCTTCTAAGCAACAGTGCATGACATTTGCATAAATAATGTCTCATATGCTTACAATCTTGAAGGAGTTTCAACATCAGAACTCCTTTGTCGTAGACACAGTGGATGGACTCGTATATCGATTGGTAGCCATATAAAATTATCAGACTGAGATTTTATCCTGGTTAGGTATTGTGGTTGCAGGCCCTAAAATTATTATTAAGGCCTCAAAAAATGCTATATCACGTAGAGTTTTCTTTATTGTATGGTCTGATGCTCTTATTCTGGGTTTTGGAGAAAGACTTGACAGTGTGATTGCAAGGAATAGGATAACTATACAATAACCTAATTTTTTGACCCCTTTCTTACCCGCCTACGTAGCATCATTTATTTTATTATTTTGTTAAATTTTAAAGTTGTTTGACGCGTGAAGTGAAGAGGCGTTTGTACATTACGCGCGTGTGTGAGAAAACGGAGAAAGAAAGAGTGCGGTTATGATAACTGGTTTTGAAATGCAGAGTTTTCGTATCTTCTTCTTCTCCGACTAAAAGTCCATTTTTTTCTCTTCTTTTCCCCAAATGAAAGGCTATTTTGGTATGTTCTTCTTCCCTGACTGAAAGCCCATTTTTTCTCTTCTTCTTCCCCAAATGAAAGGCTATTTTGGTATTTTCTTCTTCCCCAAATGAAAGGGTGTGTTGTTGTTCTCTCAATCCGAAATGTTTTTGTGGTCTGTTAATCCGAAATCTGTTCGAAAAGGTAAGTAATTTTAGTTGTGAAATCTGCCCCCAAAAAAACGTATGTTGTTGTTCCCCAAAATATGAGTTTGAAACTGTTTTGAGAAAAAAAGTGAGAGGGTTTCTGTAACTAAAAATGGTTTGAATGTGCGAAGGGTTTTGAAGAAGAAACGTTTCGCCGAAGGATTGGGTGGCTACAAAAAGTGAAGTGGTTTTGTGTTGTTGGATGTTAGAAAGTGAATATATTGGAGCGTAAAAAGATCTGTCGCAAAACACGGTTAGTAGATCTGTCGCAGAACACGATTTTGTTTAACATTAAGTGAAGGGATGACTAGTTGTTCGTGTGTGTAAGTTGTTGTTTTGATGGTTTTTTATTGTATCTTGTATGATTAAAGCTGTTTTGAAATGAGTTTGATTATTTGTTATTGATTTCGGGGTTTTTTTACTATGTTATGTGTAATTTTATTGATTTGTGCCAAATTTTTGTAAATTTAATTTGGTTGATGCGTTTGATAATTTCAGTTTAGTTGACATGAGTGACGTTAGTGAAGGTTGCGAAGGTAGTGAAGGTTGTGAAGTTGGAGATTGTGGTGATATAAGTCAGGTATTTTAGTTTTTGTTCCTTTGTAATTTCATTTATATTTGAGTAATATAAGTTTAACTTATGGTTTGTAATATGAATATTTGTAGATTAATTTCAGGCATTCTTGTAGAACAAAGTATATTGGTTTATTGAACAAGAAGTTAAGTGTGGAGCAAAAACAATTTATTGAATGAACATCGTTTTGGTGGTTTGTTTTGTTGCATGAAAGAGTTAAGATTAGTCGAAAACTTCTATGTGAGTTAATTAATGTGTGGGTGGAAAGTAGAGGAGGTTTCATGATTAACTCTGAATTTGTAGCGTTTAAGTTATTAGACGTATGTGTAGGCCTGGGGTTGAGGGTTTATGGAGATAAAATTGATTTAGAGGAGGTTGACGTTGATAGTGTTTGTAGGAAGAAATTCTTTAAAAAAAAGGTAACAATTGAACAATCGTTGTTTCACTTTTTAAAATTGTAGATGATCTGACTAGTCTAGTTAAATATAACTGGGGTGGTGTGGTATATGAGTACTTGGTTGGTAGTTTGTGTAGTGCATCAATTGTTTTGAAGAAGCAATTACATCGAAAACACTTCCATGTTGTGGGATGTGTATATTTATTGCAGGTAATTCATAATAACTTACTTTTTCTTGAATTTTATGTTGTAGCATTTTGTTTTTTGTTATGAATCTGTTACTTAGTTTTAAATTAATTGTATTATTGTATGTTATAGTTATGTGCTTTTGATCACTGCCTGTTTGTGAAGAGAAAGAGTGTAGCTATGAAATCCAAATTTCCAAGGTTGTTGCGTTGGATTGATTACAAAGTTGGAGATGTGTCAATAAGAAGTAGTTTCAAAAATAATGTGGTACTTTAGAACTTAAAAGAACAACTTACTTTCAACAATTGACAGTTCTAAGGTATTATGTTACTTTCAACGTTGTAAGGTGGAATACAATAGCCAAGGTGAAATTGAAGTAGTACAAGATTCAAATAATGTAGAAGACAAAAATGTAAGCAACAACAATATGTACGTGCGTATGAGGAATCATCCATGCTTATGGTTCAAAAGTTGTGTAATCCAAACTCCGTTTGTAGGGTATGGTCCAAAGAAGAAAATGATACCAGAATAGTTGTTGGAGTTGCAGCAATATGTGTATGCTTTTTTTTGTTTGATGGAAATGAAATATCATTTTGATTTGTGTAATTTAAGAACGGTTAATTGTAATGCAAATGTATGAAACATGTAGTTGTGAACAATTTGTGTTGTGTAAAAGGGTGTTTTTGTACTATGATGTTGTAGTTCATGAATATTGACTTTTCATAAGTATTTGTAGTGCTCTGTAATGAACTTATTTAGCAGAGAAATGATGTCAGGAAAAAATAATTATGCTAACTCTGTGGTACAGAAACCACATATAAGAAAGACACTTATTGGACTATAAGAAGACATGTCCTCTCAGAAAAGAATAATTATGCTAACTCTGTGGTACAAAACCACATATGAGAAAGACACTTATTGAAGTATAAGAAGACATGTCCTATGCGAGATATTAATGGGATTCAGTTGACATGTGACTAATATTTGTATTATTTTGGCACTGCGAAGTTAAAGTTATGTATTTAAAATAAATTGTAACGAATTAAAAATGTTTACGAGATGAATTAAAAAATGAATTGAAAAATGTTGAGAGTATTAAGTTGAAGATTATATGTATTTGAAAATTATATGTATATGAAATGAATTAAAAAATGTTCACGAAATGTCATGTTCATGAATTGATTTTTTTGCAACTCTGTTGTACATAAAGTACATATCAAAAAGGCAGTTATGAAAGTGGAAACAGACACGTACTGAACCCATTTGTAGGGGCTCCATTTCACTTGGGAATGATAGTTTAATTGTTGTTAGGGTATTAAGATCAAGAATATATGTATATGAAACGAATTAAAAAATGTTCACGAAATGTTATGTTCATGAATAAGTTTTTTTGCAACTTTATTGTACATAAAGTACATCTCAAAAAGGCAGTTCTAGAAGTGGGAACCCCATTTATAGGGGCTCCATTTGACTTGGGAATGATAGTTTAATTGTTGTTGAGTATTAAGATCAAGATTATAAGTACATGAAATAAATTAAAAAATGTTCATGAAATGTCAGTTTCATGAATAAGTTTTTTTTGCATATATCAAAAAGGCAGTTGTGGTATTATAAAAAGACATGTAGTGAAACCCATTTGTAGGGGCTCCATTTGACTTGCGAATGATATTTTAATTGTTGTTGGAGTATTTAGATCAAGATTTTATGTAAATGAAATGAATTAAAAAGTGTTTATGAAATGTTATGTTCATGAATCAATTTTTTTACAACTCTGTTGTACGTAAACTACATATCAAAAAGGCAGTTATAGTACTGTAAAAAAACACGTAGTGAAACCCATTTGTAGGAGCTCCATTTGACTTGGGAATTATACCTGAATTATTTTGGCATAGTTGAGTTATTTAACGATCAGAAGCAATTAAGTGCACAAATGTAAGAACGTTATTGTCTTTAATAATGATTGTCATAAAAATGGCATGTTTTGTCCTTAATTATATTTTGCAATTAATTGCACTAACATGTTTTCTGTTCAAAAGATGTTCATAAACAACACACATGTTGTATCCAACAAAAGCAAATACTGCATAACATATATAATTATGGTATTGTGTGTTAATTGAAAAATATGAAATGTAATTGAGAAACAACAACCACATAACTTAGAATGTGTTTGTCAATATCATCGGACATCAATCATGATAACGTCTTATCCACAAAAATGTATTATCCATTGAACTTACAACCTGCAAAAACAATATAATTTGTTATGTTGTGGTTCATGTAATGGACTTAATATTTTACAAAATTCATATTATATTCCTATACCGTAATTGGGACGATGTTGCAGACATTTGAGTGTTGAACTCATTGGTTTCAAACGAGGTTAATAAGGACATGATTTGGGACATTTGAGTTATGCATCATAATTAAAGAATAGTCAGTTAACGAAGTGTAAGTATTTTTTTACAGTTCAACTTAGTAAATATTTTGTATACAAACCCATTCAACTATATTTGTTCCTTGATCATCATAATGTCCATACTCATTGGAGACATGAGCATCCACAGGTGCTTACAAACTATTTAAATGTTTTTAGTGACATACTTATTAACACATGGTAACCGTTATAATGCACGAATTAATTACATGAGTGTTGTAGTGTGTTTTTAAATTTAGTTGGGCGGATTTCTTTTTGTTGCCAACCTTCTCAACGACTGTTTTCATCCTTAATATATGTGGCCAACCCTTTCTCTTCACAATAATGAGGCTCCACACAGTTGTGTTAATTGTTCCAATGGGGGTTGGGCAGTTACTTTGGTTTTGCATAATCGCACAACACTGCCCAATGGGGGTGCGCAAGGACTTCAACTAATTAAATAACATTTTAGTCTTTGATTCAGTCTCACATGCGACATCCACAATGTCAAAGAATTCTTTGCATAACGCTTGGTCAGCATTTGCGAATCGTCACTTTTGGTGTTGTAAGCGACTCTTATTGAAATGTATCTCCTTCAAATCAGTTTACTCCACCTCAATATTATGTATCTTGAGTGTACAATTTTGACTTCTTCTTGGGCAAGCACAACCAAACAGTGGCAGAACAGTATCCCGCGAAACTCAAACAACAAGTAAGTTCAAGTGATTGTTTCAGTCTTACAATTATAAACAACTTTGTGGTACTTGTTTGTACAATTGTCGTCCCATAAACACTTTTGCAGCACCACGTAATTGGAGACAAAGTCATTGACATCTACATTTTTGAAACTGGCGTTCTATCAAGGAATGAGTTGCACAAGGTATAGTTGTGTTGATTGAGGCAAAGTAAGCTTCATATTTCTTTTCTGCTTTGTTTCTTACGCGAAACTCAAACAACAAGTAAGTTCAAGTGATTGTTTCAGTCTTACAATTATAAACAACTTTGTGGTACTTGTTTGTACAATTGTCGTCCCATAAACACTTTTGCAGCACCACGTAATTGGAGACAAAGTCATTGACATCTACATTTTTGAAACTGGCGTTCTATCAAGGAATGAGTTGCACAAGGTATAGTTGTGTTGATTGAGGCAAAGTAAGCTTCATATTTCTTTTCTGCTTTGTTTCTTAGTGCATTGTCATATTGTACAACAAACTGATGCAATATGGTTGTAGAATTGATAAATCCATCAAAAAAAGCATTTAAGCCCTCACTTCATTGTGTGGTTCACATTCCAGCCCAAAAGTTGCTTTTCAAGTACGTCAGCACCCATCAAGATCTGTCCTCATATAGTATTCGTAGTAATTCATTGTTTTGTAATTCAAATTTTATCAAGAATTGAGACCAACCACTTTCAAAGTGATGGACATTTATAGTCTCGTATACTAATTTCTTTAATTCACACTTAATTCCTTTGTATTGGGAGTACCATTGTAGCTTCTCGGGTATTTTTTTCATTATGTGCCAAAAACACCATCTATGGCTGGTATTTGGAAATACAATTTCAATTGTGTTTTGCATAGCTTTGCACTGATCCGTGATAATGTCGTCAGGTGACTTATTGGACATGCATTGACGTCAACACTGAAATAGCCAGACAAAGGTGAATGTATCTTCTGATGACAACAATCCACATCCTAATAATATTGATTGCCCATGGTGATTGACACCGATAAATGGTGCAAATAGCATGTCATACTTGTTAGTCAAATAAGTTCTGCACATCATCATCCTTGCACAATTTCCTTTTTGCTTTCTGATGTAATTTCTCACATCATGCTCAACAAATGAAACATTTTCAAAGCCACATGCTTCACAAACTATGTATTGGCAACTCTTGTTAATGCACACACCAGCTTCATCATTCATATCTAGTGTCTTCTTGACCTGCATGCTAATTTTTTTGTTTCCATGTATCAACCTCGACTTTTTTAGACTAAGGTTGTGGTTTTGGACATTGTTAACGTGCGTATATAACACTACCCTTTCTTTTTCACACCGCTAATTCTGACAGCACATTGTTTTCTTTGTGTTGGGAGACTTTTTAATTTGGTTAAATTACCCTTTGTGTCCCTCTATTTGTCATGAAATTTCATTTTGGTCCTCACGTTTTTCGTTGTCTCAATTTGGTCCTCATTTTCTTAAAAATGATTCAATTTGGTCCTTACCATTAACTTTGACCAGACGGTGTTAAAGTCAATGCCACGTGTCAATTTCTAATTTTTTTGAATTTTTTTAATATTTTTTGAATTTTTTTTTTGAATTTTTTCTTTTATTTTTGACACGTGTCATTTTACCGTTGTGCCACGTGTCAAAGTGACTCAATTTGGTCACTATATTTGTTTTTAGTTTCAATTTAGTCCCAATTTTTGTAAAAATGAAGCAATATTGTCCCTCCTTAGATTGAGACTCAATTTAATCTTTGTATACAACTTATGATGATATTCTTAATAAAATTGACATTTTTATTTAATATTTATAGAAATATTTTTAAATAATTTTTTTTTTAGTTTTATTATTAAACAAAGTTAAACCCCAAACTTAATTTTAAAAATTAACAATTTTGTCATCATATATAAAGGCATCAAGTGTATCATATTATACAAACTTGGTAAAGATTAAAAATCAAATAACTTGTCACACATAAATTTAGGAACTAAATTTCAAGTTCAAAACAAAATCAAAGTCTAATGTTTTGTGTAGAATTTAAAGTTAATTTAAAATATTTATAGAAATATTTAATAAAAACGTTAATTTTAGTAAGAATATCACCATAAAATTTATAAAAAAGTAAATTTAGTGTCAATTTGAGGAAGGACAATATTGTTTCATTTTTACAAAAATTGGAACTAAATTGAAACTAAAAACAAATATAGGGACCAAATTGAGTCACTTTGACACGTGACAAAACTGTGAAGTGACACATGTCAAAAAGAAAAAAAATTCAAAAAAATTCAAAAAAAAAAATTTAAAAAAATTTAAAAATATTAAAAAAATTCAAAAAAATCAGAAATTGACACATGGCGTTGACTTTAACACCGTCTAGTCAAAGTTAACGGTGAGGACCAAATTGAGACAACGAAAAACGTGAGGACCAAAATGAAATTTCATAACAAATAGAGGCACCAAAAGGGTAATTTAACCTTTTAATTTTGGAGGAATTGCCGACCAACACCTTCCTTCATGACTGCAAACTAATTTGATGAAGCATAACTCATTGTCTTCTCCTTTAGATGAACTTCAAATTCTCACACCAAACCCACATTTAATAGCATACTTCCTATAAAATTGCTTTAGTTCTTCGACACTTTCGAAAGTCATGCCAATTTTAGGAACTTCTTCATCGATGTTATCTTCGATGGGTTTAATAATATCTTCAAATGGGTTGTTGACTTCAGTATCTTAAAATAAAGGAATGTCTTCGAGAGATATTGGGTTAATAACTTCGGATGTTGTCATCACATTGACCCTGTTAGTAATATTTAAAGAAAAAGGAATAAAAAATTTACATCCACCAAAGCAAATGGTTACCCCACACATTGGCCATACAAACATTTCGTTGCAAATGAACATTGCAGCACATTGCATTTTAGTTCCACGATTAAAGTAATGATTTTAATGAATTTTTATTTAGGTCAAAACTGTAAAACGTTAATAATAATCATAATACTTATTAAAGGAATAAATGACCACCTAACATTTCCGCAACAGTTATGTTAGGAATCCAAGTGTGAGTCTAAGTCCCACATTGACCAGAAATGAGAAAGTAGAGCACTATATAAGGATCAAGACCCATAAACCTATTGCCTTAAGGTTTTGGGTTGAGAGTGGTGTCAGTGTCTTATGTGGTTAGGCTCAGATCTCATTGGTGTATTGTATCTCCCCAGTGAAACCCCCTCTGTAAACCTGACAAGTGGTATCAGAGCCGATGGTTAATACCGGCTCAGACGAGTGCAGTACCAGTATGGTCCTAGTATCGAAAGTCTTCTTGGCCAGAGTCCCAGGTAAGGGTTCCAGGTAAGCGTGTCCCGTTAAGAATAACGGCGGTACAGAAAAGGGCAGAAAAGGAGTACTCGTGGTTGGGAATGCTTCCGCTGGAGGGGGAGTGTACCAATGTGGTTGAAGGGACTCACTCTTGAGGGGGAGATTGTTAGGAATCCAAGTGTGAGTCTAAGTACCACATTGACCAGAAATGAGAAAGTAGAGCACTATATAAGGATCAAGACCCATAAACCTATTGCCTTAAGGTTTTGGGTTGAGAGTGGTGTCAGTGTCTTATGTGGTTAGGCTCAAATCTCATTGGTGTTGTTCTCCCCAGTGAAACCCCCTCTGTAAAACCTGACAAGTGGTATCAGAGCCGATGGTTAATACCGGCTCAGACGAGTGCAGTACCAGTATGGTCCTAGTATCGAAAGTCTTCCTGGCAAGGGTCCCAGGTAAGGGTTTCAGGTAAAGCGTGTCCCGTTAAGAATAACGGCGGTACAAAAAAAGGACAGAAAAGGAGTACTCGTGGTTGGGAATGCTTCCGCTGGAGGGGGAGTGTACCAATGTGGTTGAAGGGACTCACCCTTGAGGGGGAGATTGTTAGGAATCCAAGTGTGAGTCTAAGTCCCACATTGACCAGAAATGAGAAAGTAGAGCACTATATAAGGATCAAGACCCATAAACCTATTGCCTTAAGGTTTTGGGTTGAGAGTGGTGTCAGTGTC
>Ga0214543_1011969_pt1 | contig 11831 bp, 10 predicted proteins | sample CNSS2metaG_FD_160094 | JGI IMG/M metagenome (GOLD analysis project Ga0214543, IMG submission 160094) | Root nodule microbial communities from cowpea collected in UCLA plant growth center, Los Angeles, California, USA - CNSS2 | ecosystem: Host-associated > Plants > Roots > Nodule | place: USA...
ATAAATAAAGAGAGTGTGATATATATATATATATATATATATATATATATATATATATATATATATATATATATATATATATATATATATATATATATTTTATTTCTTTTTGTAAGGTTCACTTTTTCCTGTCCTAAATCTTTAAGAGCCTAGCCTTAACTGTTGGGCCTAAGGCCATTTCATGCGGGCCCTAAAACCCCTCTTCCAGCCCTAACCCTTTCATTCTGCCTCCATTTTGTAAGACAACTGCTTTCCTCACACTCTCTTCTCTCTTTTCAGAGCTCTATTAGGGTTTGAGCCAGTTTCCTGTATAGGCCAGTCAAAAGCCCTCTTCAAGTAAGTCGAACACCCTTATTCTTCCTTTTTCATCGTGAGTGCGTCTGTACTGTATAGGGTTTATCCTTATAACCCTATCTTCGTTCTTGTATGCATTTTCCAACTCACGAGTTTGTTCTTGTTTTTGTGGTGTTCGTCTGTTAGGTGCTGGTGTTACTTGCTAGCCCCTATTCAGGTAAGGGAAGCTAAGGTGTCATGTTTTTAATTTATCTTGCTTGTTTTCATTTTTGTTTCGTGTTTTTTATGATTTCGTGGTGCTTGTGATGGTATGAAAATACATTGTGCATTGTTCTGGGTAAACTTCTATTTTTCATGCGTGAACAGTGGAGAGAATATAGTATTTTCGCCCAGGCAACCGAGTCTCACCCAAGCGAGAGTATTAGAAACCCTCCCAGACTTTTGCTCGAGTTGTCGCTCAAGCGACGAGCCCCAGTTTTGAGCAAGAAGTCATCTCACCCAGGCGAGGAGGTACCGTCTAAGCGAGAAAACGCAAAAACCTCATTGTTCCTGATGTGATCCCAATAAGGCTTATAGCATTGGGCCAACGCCTAGGCCTATTCATTTTAATTTCTTTTAATTTTCTTTGATTTTAATTAAATAAATGTGTCTAATTGGGTTTGTTTGCTAAATGCAGCCTATTTTCTAAAGCTGCCAATTATTGAAGAATTGGCATTGGGCCTGCGGCCCAACTCTCCTTTACACCAACAATCACGCTTCTTCAAATTGTTTCTTTCGCAGCCAACGTGATCTCTTTATTGGGCCCGAGCCCATACGCACCAAGGAGGAGAGCACACCTTTTTCCTTCAGGCCAAATTCTTCCACGCTTCTTCAATTGTTCCTTCCAGCACCACATCCTTGCTGCAGCCAACACAACACGGCCCAACTCTCTAAGTTTGCTTTCTGCACACCACGTGGTCATCCATCTGCGGCAAACATTTCCATCAGTTTGTACCACGTATTTCATCCTTTTGTAAAGTCCTCAGAAAACCACGTGTGTGGGCTGAAACAGCTGCAACCCGAGATTTCCTTTAACGCCAGACCATTCTGGTTCAAAGAAATGTAGCCCATTTCACGCGTCCAGCACACCATATCATCTGCAGCTCAACTAGGGTTTATTCATGCGTGGAATCACTTCTCTTGTCACGCAAACCTTCACGGCGGCTAGGGTTCTGGATAGCATGCTTCTCTTTCCTTTTGAAAGCTAACCTCGCTTAGGGTTCCCTCACGCGAAGCATCCCTGTCTTCCATCTTCACGGCGTCTCATTCTTTAGATGCTAGGAACCTTTTTCCAAAATCATTTTCCCTTCCTCTCGTCGTTAGGTCCATGTTAGACGGCGTTTATTTGTTGGTTTTCCGGTTGCCTCTTCACCTATATAAAGGCAAGCCAATCTCATGTAATAGCTTAGCTTTTGGATGAATGAGATATTCGGTAGAGAACACTCCCGCCATTCATCAGCTCACCAGAAACCCTAGGTTAGGTCTTACCTACTTGGGTTGCCCCAAACCAATGAGAAACCGGAGCTAACCGAGCCTCATCTTCATTCCGCTGCGTTTCCCTCGCTCTTTGTGAGATTCAATCGGTGGAACACCGATTGGGAGAGCTTTTCCGGCGAACACCGCGACGGAGGAGCCTCATCAGTTCCACTACTTGAGCTCTCGCCTAAGCGAAAAGGGCTCGCTTAAGCGTGTGCTTCCAGCCAGAGCGAGATTTGTGTCGGGACGTGCTCTAGTGTTGTTTTCTTCTATGTTTTTGGTTGTTGGTTACATGATTGATTGGGTTACCTTATTTAAAGCATGAATTGTGAGAATATGCATGTATTATTTGATTTATGAACTGGAATTGATGAGCTTGGTATGAATAAGTGCATGAATCATAATTGGTTGATTGGTTGGATATTGGCATGAGATTGTTATGCTTGATAAATCTATAGTTGGTTGGTGAGATATGGCTATGGTATGAGATTAATGTAATTCCATGAAACTCTTGGTGAGATTTCATGGTGGTGTTGGATGTGATAGACGTAATTCCATGAGCCTCTTGGTGAGATCTCATGGTGGTGTCATATTTGATGGACGTAATTCCATGAACCTCTTCGGTAAGGTTTCATGGTGGTGCCGTAGTGTATATAATTAGGTAAGGATTCAAGTAAGGATTGCATCCTGAATCTCTAAAGAGTTAGTTAGTCTCATGTAGAGCGGACTGACTCAAGTGGTGAGAGTAGTAGGAGGCCCTAGTCTTTGACACGATAATGACCTTAGATGTTTGAAGGCTAACCTTGTGCGTGGTAGGGTGAAACCCATAGCAATGGCTCTGTAGAGCAGTAGAGGCCACCACAAGTACATGCATCTAGTGAATCTGACCAATTTTATGTATTTGGATAAATTGAGTCTTAAGAGTCTTGCTTGTTTGATATCACATGCTTGAATGACTAATGTATACTCGCTTTTAAATTGCATGCTAAATTGTATGATAAAGATCGTTTACTCTAGCTTACCCTTCTTGCTTGTGTTTGTATTCTTATGTAGTTTTTCCTTTTTGCAATGATCACCAATTCTTTGGTGTGAGAAGATATGAAAATCCCTGGTGATCATAGTGACAATGGGGATGTTGTAGCTTAAATGGTCATTTGTTGATATTGGAACCATATTTGAAGTACCATATTTTATTGTAATCTCTTGCTCTATGAGCAAGTCCTTTTAAATAATTGTTTGATGAAGGATTATCTTGTTTTCTTTTAGAGTTATGAATTTGGTGAAGTTGTTTAAGAAAGCTTTTTGAAAATTCCCGCTAGACATTAAGATAGCAAGCTATCTAGATGTGAAGGTTCATTTCTCAAGCTCAAGAAAGGAAGAAGAAAGTTGGATTAAAGCTTAAACACACAAGGATTCAACAACACTTAAATAACAAAAATGAAATAAGAAACATCAAAAATGGAAAGCATAGAAGATGAATGATGGAAGAAGCACGCCACTCATAGGGGGGATCTAAGCCAACCAAACCCTAGAGATGAGTGATGGTGCCGCCACTCGCAAGCAAGATAAGGCAAAGGCGATTTTACTTCTAGGAAGGAGAGCTCACGGCAAAGAGATGGTTGAAACACAAAAGTTTAGAAACAAAATGATCAAGCCTTTTACCAGACAAGGAGCACCCTTTAAATAGGAGTTCATAGGGGTCCTTTAGCAAACACAAAAACATGAAAGGGACTAACAAGCAAACCCTAAAAACCTAATGCTAGAGTGAAGTCTCGGCCAAGGGAAGGAATATGATTGGTTAATGCATTCCCATGAGGATTCTAGGCCAAAACAGGTAGGAGACCAAAAAGGCAAAAGGAGACAAGGTACATGTCTACTTTTGCTTTTGCTTTATGCTTTTTGCTTTCATCTCTCTTCCTACATTATTCATGTGCTCCAATCACCATGTGCCATTGTCCCAACCATACCCAAGTACACGGCCCCCAAAGAGCTCAATGGCCGCCTACCACGCAGAGACGCCTTCGCACAAAACCAGACGGCCCCCAGAGAGCACAATAGCCGCCTACCATGCAGAGACGCCTTTGCACAGAACCAGACGGCCCCCAAAGAGCATAATAGCCGCCTACCACGCAAGAACACCTCCACATGGAGAACACGGCCGACAACCAAAACCCGATGGCCTGTTACCACGCGAAAGGCACCTTCCTAAAGGAAAGCCACCTTCCTCGGTCCCATAAGAACAATTGGCGCCCACCGTGGGGCCCGAAGAGTATTTCACAGGTCCAAGGTGAACCCCAGAAGCAAGATGGTATCCACGCGAAGCAGAACAGCAGATGTCCCCCCCTTGGTGCCGACTGTGGAAGTTGGCGAGGATGGAGGATGGAGGATGGAGGCCCCTCCTCAGTCGAGGAATGACCCCCCTCCCCATTCAAGACTCGACGTCCATCCTACTGAGGACGAGAGTGAATATAGGCCCACCGCTCCAACCTTGGGCGGCAACTATAGCTCCTTCGCCTCCAGAAGAAATCGTCGCCACCCCTTCGTGGACGGGATAACAGAGACCCCTTTACCCCATAAATGGAAGGCACCAACAGTTACCTACGACGGAACCACGGACCGAGACGAATTTGTGTCCATTTACACCAACCAAGTAAGCCTCTACTCCACTGATGACGCGGTGCTATGCAAATCATTCTCAGTAGCCCTCAGGGGGTCAGCTCTGGAATGGTTTATGAGCCTCCCCCTACACTATTGACTCCTTCACCACGCTCACCACTACCTTCACCACCCAATTTGATACAAGCAGACGACATGATCTAACCACAATCGCCCTCCTCAACCTCAGGCAAGAAGAGGGAGAACCCCTTCGAGTTTTCATTGATAGGTTCGGGGCCATCGCCATGAAGATCAAGGACCTCACCCCTAATCTCATCTTGATGTATATGATGACCTCTCTCAGGCCAGGACCTTTCGCCGACGAGCTGGCCATGCGCCCCCCCTAAGTATGCAGGAACTTCGCAAGAGAGCGGTCATGTTTATAAGGGTCGAGGACATGAGACGTTACCAGAACAACGCCCAAACCACCCCAGCGCGAACAGAAATCAAGAGGACCAGCAAAGAGCCCATCCCACGAGACCATAACCGTCCCTCAGAATGCAGAGCAGCAAAATTCTCGAATTATGCCCCCCTAAACGCGCCTCGGTCCCGCATACTCGATGAAGTTCTGCAAGCAGAACTCCTCCCCCCACCTAGGAAATATCAAAACCCGCCCAATGCAGATTTGAGCAAGTATTGTCACTACCATCGCAACAATGGCCACACCACCGACGAATGCGACACTCTGCGAGATAAAATAGAAGAACTCATCTGAGCCGAACATCTAAGGCACTATATAAGAGAAGTAGGCGAATGTCCCCCCCGACCCCGTTATGACAGGAACGATAGTAGGCGAAACGAGCGACGCAATGACCGAAGAGTCGAGCGCAGAGAACCAAGGAGAGAGCCAGCCAGAACATAAAACGCAGAACAAAGGGAACCACCGCAACCGCAACCGCGGCGGGCAGATGATAGACCCCCCCCTACGCGGAACAATCAATACAATATCAGGGGGATTCGCAGGAGGAGGGAGGTCCTCCTCATCGAGAAAGAGACACCTAAGAACCGTCCAGCAAATACACATAGTATCCAGCCGAACACAAAGAAGAATGCCACCCATCACCTTCTCAGATTCCGATTTCCAGGGCACCAGCCCCAACCAAGACGACCCCATGGTCATAACTGTGGAAGTCGAGAACTTCGTAGTAAAGAAGGTTCTCATCGATCAGGGGAGCTCCGTAGATATCTTATATTGGAAAACATTCAACAAGATGCAAATACCCCTCGCTGACCTAACCCCTCACAATGAGCCCATATACGGATTCTCAGGTGAGAGAGTCCCCACCATTCCCATTCGTTACTTGGTCGTCGACGCCCACACGTACTACAACATCCTCCTTGGCCGCCCATCCATCAACGCGCTGGGTGCCATCGTATCCACCCCGCACCTTGCAATGAAGTTTCCGTCCCCGGAAGGCGACATCATCACAGTACATGGCGACCAACGCGCAGCCAGAGAATGCTACATGGCAAGCCTGAAACTACCACACCCACCTCTGACAACCCACAACATTGAACAATCCCAAGCCCACACCACCCTGGCCGGCGATGACTTAGACCCCAGAATAAACTCCGAAGCACGCCTCGAACCCGTGGGGGAAACAAGGCAACTCCCACTCGAGCAACAAGGCCACTTCCTCCAGGTTAGAACTTCCCTTCCTGGGGGAGAGGAGCGCCACATCGAGCAAGTGCTCAAGCAGAACGCCGACCTCTTCGCTTGGTCGGCAGCCGATCTCCCCGGTGTTCACCCCAAGATCGTCGCCCACCGGCTATTTGTCTTCCCAAACGCGAAACCCGTCTCCCAAAAAAAGAGGAAGCTTGGAGAAAGTAGAAGGCAAGCAGCTATAGCAGAGGCCGATAAACTAAAACAGGCCAGTTTTGTCGGTGAAGCCCAATACACGACCTGGCTCGCCAATGTGGTGCTAGTCAAGAAACCCAAAGGGAAATGGCGCATGTGTGTAGATTACACGGACCTGAACAAGGCCTGCCCACGGGATGCCTACCCATTACCCAACATAGACAGGATCGTCGATGGGGCCGCGGGACATGCCATATTAAGTTTCTTAGACGCTTACTCCGGCTACAACCAGATACCCATGGCTGAGGAAGACAAAATCAAAACCGCATTCATAACCGAGGAGGCCAACCTTTACTACAGAGTCATGCCCTTTGGCCTCAAAAACGCCGGCGCTACATACCAACGCTTGATGGATAGGGTCTTCCAGCCACTCTTGGGCAGGTCGGTAGAGGTCTACGTCGACGACATCATCGTCAAGTCCCCCAACGCGCAACAGCACTCCGCGGACCTAACACAAGTCTTCAAAGCCCTGCGCACATACAACATCAGACTCAACCCTGAAAAATGCACATTCGGAGTAGATGGCAGGAAATTTCTAGGCTTCATGCTCACGCAGCAAGGGATCGAGCCCAACCCTGAAAAATGTCAAACCATCATCGACATGAGAAGCCCCGCGAATATCAAAGAGGTACATCTACTAGTGGGCAGACTAACCGCCATCTCGCGCTTCCTCCCGAAGTTGGCGGACAAAACCAAACCAATGATCCAACTCCTGAAAATGTCGACCAAGTTCACTTGGGAGGACACCTGCGAACAAAATTTCAACACTTTGAAGCAACTCCTCACCACTCCCCCGGTCCTGACCAAACCAGACCTTTCCCTCCCCCTTATAGTGTACATAGCCGCATCAACAAACGCCGTCAGCTCCGCACTCGTCCAAGAAAGGGACAACACCCAACAACCAATATACTTTACAAGCCGCATCCTCCAAGACCCAGAAACACGATACCAAATGGTGGAAAAGGTAGCCCTTGCAATCATCACAGCAGCACGTCGTCTGCGACCATACTTCCAGTCACACACGATCATCATCCGAACGGACCATCCCATACAAAAAATCCTGCAAAAACCCGATTTAGCAGGTCGACTATCCTCTTGTGCCATCGAACTGTCAGAATTTACTATGCGCTACGAGCCGCATGGACCCATCCGAGCACAGTGCCTAGCAGACTTTGCCAACGACCTTCAAGAGCACGCCCCCCATGACACCTGGTGGACCATGCACGTAGACGGCTCCTCAAACCCGCTGGGAGCCGGCTCCAGAATAGTACTAGAAGGACCCGACAACGTCCTCATAGAACAATCCCTGCGTTTCACCTTCAAAACATCCAACAATCAAGTTGAGTACGAGGCCATTATCGTCGGCCTTAACTTAGGGCGAGACGTCGGCGCGCATAAACTCCTGTGCAAGACAGACTCAAAGCTCACCGTAGGCCATCTCAATGGTGACTACCAAATCAAAGACCCCACCCTCACGCAATACTACCACATGGTAGTACCCCTAACCGAGCACTTCGACACTTTCCAGATTCAACACGTCCCACGAAGCGACAACACCCGAGCAGACATTCTCTCGAAGCTCGCTAGCACCAAAAAGAAAGGCCGTTACAAGTCACTCCTCCAACACACCCTAGCCACACCCTCCATTGAGCAACAAAACCAATGCTTAAACATCACTACCACCAACACCTGGATGGAACCTTTCATCAAATACTTAGAAGCAGGAGTCACCCCGCCAAACGAGGAAAGAGGATGGATCCGGAAAGCGGCATGATACACCCTAATTGGGGGCGAACTATTCAGAAGAGGCTTCAGCAAGCCTTTGCTCAAGTGTATAACCAAAGAAAAGGCCGACTATGTCATACAAGAAATACACCAAGGCATCTGCGGCTACCACTCAGGACCCAAAACCATGGCCGCCAGGATATTACGCGCCGGTTATTACTGGCCCACAATAGAAGAAGACTGCACCACATACGTCCAAAAATGCGTTCAATGCCAAAAACACGGACCGATAACACACATGCACCAGGAAGAGCTGCACCACATCTCTTCACCATGGCCATTCTCAAAATAGGGCATGGACATAATCGGCCCTTTTGCGCCAGGGAAAGGCCAGGTCAAGTTCCTTATTGTCGCAGTCGACTACTTCTCCAAGTGGATCGAAGAAGAACCATTAGCCACCATCACGGCCAACCAAGTCCAGCGCTTCGTTTGGAAAAACATCATTTGCCGCTACGGGATCCCCCACACAATCATAACCGATAATGGTGGCCAGTTCATAGACAAGGGCCTCGCTGACTTCTACCACAATTTGAACATTACCCACATAACCAGCTCCGTCGAACACCCTCAAACCAACGGCCAAGCTGAGGCCGCCAAAATGATCATCCTCTGACAATTAAAGAAACCCTTAGATGGAGCCAAAGGCAAATGGCCGGATGAATTGCTCGAAGTACTATGGGCATATAGGTGCACCCCCCAATCTTCGACCCACGAAGCACCGTATACTCTAGTATACGGAACTGACGTTGTCATTCCGATAGAGATCGGGGAACCCTCAGTACGACAACAACACCACGACACAGTTAAACGCCGACGCATGGCTACACACCTCGATCTTCTTTACAAAACAAGAGAAAAGGCACGAATCAGGGACTTAGCGACCAAATTGAGGGCAGCAAGAAGATACAACCCCAAGCTGAAACCGCGTTCTTTTCACAAAGGGGACCTCGTCTGGAGAATGGCTAGCAAAGCCCACAAGCACGAAGGCAAGTTCTCACCCAACTGGGAGGGACCTTTCCGAGTACTTAAAGAAGTCGGCAATGGAGCCTATCGATTAGAAAAACTATCCGGAGAGCCGCTTCCCAACACTTGGAACATCTCCCACCTCAAATTCTATTTTAGTTAAACCACGCTGGTAATCCGATGCACTCTTTCCTACCCCGACATTTTTTCCCTAAGGAGGGTTTTGGCCGGGAAGGTTTTAATGAGGCATCACCCATCAATGAAATACAAGTTTATGCATCTTATTTACACTAACTCCCAGCCACTACTCTAAGTGCCACTGGTCGAACGAATTAACTCCCAGCCACTACTCTAAGTGCCGCTGGTCGAACGAATTAACTCCCAGCCACTACTCTAAGTGCCGCTGGTCGAACGAATTAACTCCCAGCCACTACTCTAAGTGTCGCTGGTCGAACGAATTAACTCCCAGCCACTACTCTAAGTGCCGCTGGTCGAACGAAATAACTCCCAGCCACTACTCTAAGTGTCACTGGTCGAACGAATTAACTCCCAGCCACTACTCTAAGTGCCGCTGGTCGAACGAAATAACTCCCAGCTACTACTCTAAGTGCCGCTGGTCGAACAAATTAACTCCCAGCCACTACTCTAAGTGTCGTTGGTCGAACAAATTAACTTCCAGCCACTACTCTAAGTGCCGCTGGTCGAACAAATTAACTCCTAGCCACTACTCTAAGTGTCGTTGGTCGAACTCAACAACTGTTCCTAGCCAGTACTCCAAGTCCTATGCCGCGAAACAAACAAGTAAACAATCCTACCCGCCAGTCCAAAGTACCGTCGGTCGATAACCGCAACCATTGTCGGCCGCTAACGCAAGCACCGGCTCATTTAGCGAACAAACGTCAATAAATCAAAAAAGCACACACCACCACACTCTGAAATTAAATTTCCCATACCTAACTAGCACAACCAGATTCCAAAACATAAAAACATGAGCTAAAACAAATAAAAATAACAAGAAGGAAAACACTGCCATTTCCATAAATTTCGAAAAATATACATTACAATGGTAACATTCCGGTCCCTAAAAGTTCCATGCAGGCACATTCGCCCTAAAAACAAACCGGCAACATGCCGACAAAACTAAAACCATAATCCGTCCCCATGAACGAACAAAAAACAAATAAAATAAGTTTCGGCATCCTCGCCCCCAATATCTACACTAATATTACTCTTCAGCTTCATCCACCTCCTCACCCGCCGCGTCCTCTTCTGCCCCCTCGGCTTCCTCGTCGGCAACCTCCACCTCCCCCACCACCCCATCAACCGTGGTGGCTACTGGAGTAGTCACCATGGTATCTTTATTTGCAATTGTGGCCGCCTCCTTCTCAGCCTTGAGTTGGCTAATCTCCGCAACATCCAACATGCGATTGTCATACACATCCAGATTTACATTAAAGCGACAGTCCGTCACAGACACTTCCCGGTACAAGAACTCAGCTTGCCTCAAAGCCTTCTGAAAACCGTTAACGTGCTCATTATACACGGCCTGCTGAAGACCAAAAACTTCGCTAGCGGCTTCCTCGGCAGCAACATCTTCAGCAGCATGTTACCCCATTCAAATAGTCTACACGTTACTTCTTGCCTCTAGACTGGGAGGCTGGTATGCTCACATGGTACACGGCCAAAGACCACAAATGAAATTTGCAAAATAGTCTACACGTCACTTCTTGCCTCTAGACTGGGAGGCTGGTATGCTCACATGGTACACGACCAAAGACCACAAATGAAATTTGCAAAATAGTCTACACGTCACTTCTTGCCTCTAGACTGCGAGGCTAATGTCCCAACCATACCCAAGTACACGGCCCCTAGAGAGCACAATGGCCGCCTACCACGCAGAGACGCCTTCGCACAAAACCAGACGGCACCTAGAGAGCACAATAGCCGCCTACCATGCAGAGACGCCTTCGCACAGAACCAGACGGCCCCCAGAGGGCACAATAGCCGCCTACCACGCAAGAACACCTCCACATGGAGAACACGGCCCACAACCAAAACCCGATGGCCGGTTACCACGCGAAAGGCACCTTCCTAAAGGAAAGCCACCTTCGACGCATCTCATGGTTGAGTACCAGAGACTGCCAACACCCAAAGGACCCCTTGGTAAATTCCTCCCTTTTACACTGGATCCAAGAATAGCCAAAAAGGGAATATTGGGCCAGAAAGCCCATCCCAGGTAGGACCCACAGGTAAAAAGGTATAAATAGCACATTGTCCCATGCATTCATTACACATTAATTATTCTCTGAAACCCTGACATCACTAGTGCTGACTTAGGCATCGGAGTGTTTTTGCAGGTCTCCTGCGCCGCCCTCAAGCCCCCCCCCCTTTTGGACAAGAGAAGATCGACCCCGAGAAGACGCGCAAGACCCTTGGCAGATTTGTGGACTACAGACCTCGGTCCCATAAGAACAGCCACCTAGCCATGCTCTACTTCTTCTTAATTACCTACAAAACAAGACAAACAAGGATTAGCATGTTGGTTTAAGTTCATCTAATCTTGGTCAAAGGTCAACTTTGGGTCAAAGTCAACAAGTCAACTAAAATAAGTCAACTAGAAAGGGGCCATCCCCTCTTGGGGGTAAGTCTAACTCATAAGCATTGTTGTTAATTCTCCTAATGACTTGAAAGGGGCCATCCCCTCTAGGGAGGAGTTTAGACTTCCTTTGAGTAGGGAATCTCTCCTTTCTCAAGTGAAGCC
>Ga0214543_1011970_pt1 | contig 11828 bp, 7 predicted proteins | sample CNSS2metaG_FD_160094 | JGI IMG/M metagenome (GOLD analysis project Ga0214543, IMG submission 160094) | Root nodule microbial communities from cowpea collected in UCLA plant growth center, Los Angeles, California, USA - CNSS2 | ecosystem: Host-associated > Plants > Roots > Nodule | place: USA...
TTGTGAGATTCATTGCAAAAGAACGTCTCTTAACATTTTGTGAGACTCATTATCACAGGAAAAAGTTGAATATACAAATATTATCGTTTAATATCTTCTTTTACAACTCATATTTCATTTCATTTGGGTTTCTCTCCCTCTCAACCCCCTTTCTGCTTGTGTATGCAGCAACAGTGTCCTATATTTTACACATTAACCATAGTGAAGTGATCACGTCTGGGTCAAAGTGCATGCTTTAGAGATTGCAAGACAACTCTAGAATAATCAATTTACAACAATACCTTCAAATAAAATTTTTTAAACAAGTTCAGGTGAGCTTTAATGCATGCTAGAAAATAAAAACTTCTAATGTTAAGATGAAAACATTTTAAACAAGTTTCTGTTACTGTAAGTAATTTAGTATTCAAACACCGATTAAAAAAATTAGTACTCATCAAACTGCATTCAATGTCAATGGAGATATTGAAGCTATACCTTTCCCTCCCACTGGTACACTGATTCAATACCTGCAGAAGGCATAATTCATTCAGCTTCTAAAAGTCGGACGTGGCATGCAACTTACATAAAAAGCTCATTTGGATAATATTCTCAACAAACACTTAAAAGAAAGAAATAAAAAGAAAGTATCAGGAATGTAAAATGAATCAAACTTCTCTTTTTAGTAAAAATCAATTGATGTATCCCAACTAATGAAGAAACTAAATGAGGAGGCTTCTAAAAAAGTAGAGATGTATTACTGCAATTTTAACTTACGAGAAAAGTTTGATTCATTTTACCTCCTTAACTAAATTTATTTTCTTCTTCTATAGGCGTTTTAAGTTTATCCAATTTGACTCTTAATCAACTTGGTTAGAAAACGAATTGACTCAAGAGTCAAGACCATATCAAGACTGGCCTTTTCCACCCTACCAGAACAATGCCACTGGTGGACATGGTTACACACACCATAATTGAAACATATAAGCTCAAAGTGAAGACAAATGTCATGTGGTGGAATTCATTCAAGTATTGGTTACCTACACGGGGCATGCCAAAAATGCAAAACAAAGTAACCCATAATACAAGCAAATTTTTTTATTCCGGAGCTTGCTATTTCATTGAAAACAAAAATCTAATTCAAGACAATCTTAGTAGTCTAACTACGATGCAATGGCAACCATATATGTGGTTCTTCCTCGTTGTCCAGAATCATTTATTTACCAAAACGAATTCCAATCCAGAGACAAAATCACAAAAGAAAAAAAGCATAATTATAAGAAGTACTTCGTTACAACAATTAATATCTAAAAGTACCAAACCCCTTCCAAATATTACTACTTTTAAACCACAGATACGAAGAAGGTGGAGTGTGCTGTAAGTGATTATAAGAGATCTCAAGTGCGAAATTCTCACCCGGTACCCTGTTCACACAAGCTGCAAGCTTCTCCGTGACAATGCTTTCAGCCAATTTCTTACCTGCACGACCATCAACACACGTGAAAATCAAAGAGAGAAAATTTAAAAAAAAAAAAAAAATGTTCGTAGCCAAACCTAGTACCTGCTTCTTTGTTGGGAACAGTGACATAGACAACAATGCTGGGGACAGTGGTGCTATTTGCTTCCATTCTGATGGCGGAGTGGCTGCGGACACCCAATTTTGATCTGAAACAGAGGCAATGAATTGAACTCAATGGAGAGAGAAACGAAGAGAAAGTGGATTACGTTACGAAGACGGAACAGCGAATACCGCAAGAGAGACAGAACGCACCCGGTTTTGAGGGCAGAGGAATAGAAGGGGGTGTAAATATTAGAGAGTCCCAAACTAAGCATGCAAAACGCTCCGACGAGGGGCAAACGACGTCGTAGCGTGAAGGAGGAGAAAAGGGACGATTGTATTGGTGCACAAGTAGAAGAGGAGCAGGGTGTGGAAGCCATTCTGGGAAGTGGGGATTGAAACACTCTTATATGCTGCTGCGCATCTCTATCAACCTCACTCCTGCTCCCTTGCTTGATTTGCTCTTGTTCTGACACCTGTCTCTCTACTCTTTGATAGTTATTTGTCAAATCTTAATCTTTACACAAAAAAGGCCCAAAGTTTATAGACAGGTGTTTCCTAAGCCCAAAGAAACAAAAATCTGTAGGCCCAAACACTCGGCCTATCTCCCACGTACCAGACCCGTGCCTGCCAAAAATCCGTTTCCCTAACATGTAATCAATGTGATATTAATATTGATTTATTGATCATTTATTTCAATCAAATAAAAATAATATAAAAAAGGAAAAATATTTCAACTCTTCAGGGTAAATATTTAAATAAAGTGTCAAAGAATGTACTTATTTTCTGGAAATTGAAATATGAATTTAAATCACAAATTAATTGATTATGAAAAACTTGAATACCATATAAAAAAATAATCCATAAATTTGTTGTTTTAAGATTGGGTTTGAGATATAGTTAATCTCTCATTAAATTGGATTAAGGTATCATTAGCATTGAATTTTTCTGATAAATTTCTCTTAAAAAAGTAGTAGTTTCAAAATTGATAATTATTTTGGTACGGAATCTCATCTATGAATGGTGACGTGAATTGGTCTGACCTATTTAGATTCGACTCGTACTTAACTTGTAGAATGCAGATCGAAATGACCCGTCTTATATTTTTAAAATAGGTTAAAAATTCTGATCCGTTTCGCATAAATACGGACCTATGGACCCGTATTTTTTATCGGTTCCTTCTTGAAAGATTTATTTTATTTAAAATTTTCTTAAAATGTGGGTTTTAAGAAGAGCACAAAGAATAAATAGAAAGTATTGGATTACTGATTACGAATGTGAGGCTTAAGAAGGATGAAAAAGAAGATGGCAGAGGATCATGAGTCTTGGTAATTGCAATTGTATATGACACTTGCTTTCAGTTGTTTATAATTTATTGTCTTCATTGATATGCTAATGCTATGTGTTGTTATATAAGTATGCGCCGTCCACAGTCCACGGAGTTAGGTTGACTGAATATTGGATTTGACTAATAAACACAAAATAACAGAGATTAGTTGTTTATTAGTTGATGTAATTAAGAACAAGAGGAGGGGACAAGAAAAATAAGATAGCCAGAGTGTGAACCAAACCACCCTCTCTCGTTTCCATTTTCGATAAAGACAATGCTTAAGCCAAGACAAAACCACTTTGCCACCTCTCCACTGCTCTTTCTCCAAACCTCTTCCTTCTAATTCTCTCCACAATTTCGATTTTAAGGATTCGTGTTTTTTAATGTTTGTTTTCAACAAAAGTAACCGTTATTACATAAGAGATCAAAAGAGAGGGTAAGAGTAATGTGGAAACACATGGATTTTCGTTGTGGTTCTAACTACTTTTAGTTATGGGAAAGAAAATAATTAAACAACTAAAACAGTGTTTATATAGTAGTTTTGTTTTTAATTAAGAATGTTGGTGATTAGCATTACTTAATTACGAAGCAGAAGTAAAAAGACAGGACTGTTTGGAAAGAATCGAGATGGACCCAATCTCCTTCCACGTGGGATCCTATTTTTCTGAGTATTAAAAACAAACCTATGTGCTATTTTTTAATAATTTCTTAATTAGTAGATACTAATTTATAGAGCCATTTTTTACCTTTTTTTATTTTCTTGCTGCAAGATTTGGGTTTCTCGTGGAGACACAGAAAATACGGCATATGTTGTGGAAGCTTGTAGCCGAGGACGAGGCACATTAGACAGTGAATGCCATTACGCGGCGTTGGATTGATTTGGTTTGGTTGCATTATTTCATTTCTATCATATGAAAATCAACAACACATACAACCAATTTTCACAAAATAAGTTTTAATTTTAATTTTATTTTTAATTGACATGAAATATTCAGCACTCTGATTTGTTTAATCTTAGTGTACTCATTTATGTCTCTAAAGATGGTTTTGGTGTGCAACTAATTTAATGAAGTGATGAATCTCAAGGACTTGTTAGAATAGCTGGAAATCAATTGTTTAAAAGAGACAAATTCGATTTGTCTCACTCAGTTGACATGTTTTTTTTTCCACTTTCTGGAATTAGTTTATGTTTGTAAATGGGAATTAAATTCTGCGAGATCCCAGCTACCAAATATTTTAAACAAAAGAGCAAAATCAGAGTGACAATAGTGGCTATTTACGTGGGCTTAATAATATAAATGTATAAAGCTAGCAATCGCATAATTTGCCCAGCTAAAACTTCTTTTGATAATGCAATTTGTGCGGAAACTGTATTGCCAAGAACAGAATTTGAAAATAACATTAGGGTGAAATATAATTTGCAGTAGATTTTTCCTAATGCGGTTATCTTTAACACGGTGATATGAAATTCAAACAAACCTTGATTCAATTCAACCGAAAATTAGTTTTAATCAAATTTTGTACCATTTATTTTTCGGAATTATTATATAAAACTTAAATTTCAAGGATAATGTTATTATTATTACTTTCATCACTATATTTGTCGTCATCAATACTGCTACAATGATATCTTCAATGGAAAATATATATATATATATATAAGTCATGTAAAATTTATTTAAAAATGTTATTAAACTTCATTTTTTATTTTGTTGATTAATAATCACATTTAAAATTCATTTGATTCCGGTATAAGAAATAACATTGTTTTTATTATTCATATATCGTTATTCTTATTAATATTGTAACTTTTTCGTAACACAATCCTTCTTTTGGTTACTTAATCCACTCTATCAACCCAACACACTATCAATTACGTATTATGTTAAAAATATTGTATCAAAGGTAAGATAATATGTGATGATATACTATTTTTATATATGTAATTCATATATCAATCAATTTTATAATTATTGTCTACATGGTAATATTGTAATTCATATAATTAATAACAATTTATTATGATAATTACTCTGTAATAGACAGCATTAAAATGAGAAAATAAAAGTTTGAAACGAAAAAATACATCAAAAGATTATCGTGAAGGTGGGAGTTAGTCTTATTCCTTCCCGAATTAATTTTACATATTATTCCAAAAAAAAAAAACATTTGCATAATAATGCACATATAAACGGTCATCCAACTCACAATGCATCACATAGCAATATGAATTCGAAAAGAAATAAACAACTAACTAATATATTCTACTCTTTTATAAAGCCAAACATGTTAAGCCTACAAATTCTATAAGAAAACACTGTACTTCCTTGTGCCATGGAATTTGGCATTTTGCTTTCGCATACCTTATTTCGTTACTATATCATCATCTTAACACAGCTTTTATCCATTTTTAAAGACAAACACACCTTGGAAATTGTAAAATTACTACTTAATCCAGCTGTTTAATTTTTAAAATAGTGAGAAGATTCTGAACTACATAGACATAATAATTCTACCTTTATATGCCAAGGAAATTATATACAGAGAGAGAGAAGAAATTTTTTAAATAAGGTTGATGGGTAGTGTTCGAAAGGTTATTTGTTTTAAATTTTTGGATTAATTGGATCCAATGTGACAAATTGTGATGCAGAGTTTTGTTCTGAAATGTGACAGGTTATTAATAGCCACGTGATACGTGATGTTTGAACGTGAGGATGTAATAAGCAAAGGCAAAAGCGTAAAACGGTAGCCTTTGGCAGAAGGAATAGTTTTGCACACGATGTGCAAGTAGGCAAGCACCGAAGGTATATATATAAAAGCATAAAATTATGCAGAATGAAGGAATTGGTTAGCACGATAGTGGATCAGTTCTTTGTTAATGTGTGTCAGAATCGAACACAGTGTGCGATCATCTGCACAAACATTTGACTATACCTCGGGCATGTAGAAGAAAATAACGCAAACCAAGAGAAAAGAATGGTGAAACTACCGTAAGGGATGAGTTAAAAAAGAACCAAAAAACAAAGGGTGGGTGTGAATGACAACCTGTTAAGCTCGGATCTCAAACAGTAAACAACACTCTCTTTTGAATTTCAACCATGAGGAAAAGTCTTTGTGTTGTGTCGTGTCGTGTAATTTGCTTAAAAAATTTGAATAAAAGGTGAGGAATATGGGTTTTGAAATGTGCACAAACACTGGCGTGAAGCAGAGAAGGAATAAGATTTAAGTGTGTGTGTTTTGGTAGTGCACGACCATGAGAGGGAAACTGCAAAAGCAGAAAAAAAAAGTTGAAATTCAGATAGTATATAGAAAAAGGAGAATTTGAAAGATTAAAAGGGTTAGAAATTTGTGTCCTAAAGTCTCTTTTTGGAAATCTATGTTTAGGCACGTCTGTGGTTATGTGTTGAATCCAAGAAACGGGGATCCTAAGTGAAACTAATTAAACTCAGCTTGCTATGGTTTTTGTGGTCCAACATTCATTCAAATTCAAATTTTCACAGTTCATAATTAGTCATCCAAAATGATGATATATGGTCAAACGGCTACAAAACAGTGAAGACAGGATCTTATGTTAATTTTCCAACACTTGCGTTAAAGAGAGGATCTCGGGTAACTATTGGTCGAAGTTTTCCACATTGTCACCTTGTGTTCCTTCTAATTCGAGGTACAACATTCACGACTGATCGTGATTGATGACTAAATCATACTGAGTCAAAGTTTTGCTCCAGAAATTGTTCAGGGGAAATTATCGAACAATTGCTTCTTTCAAAATTAAATATACTTTATTGTAAAGAAGTTGTGTTAATGTCACAATAATTTAGTTTTTAATAATTTTAAAGTTAAAGTCGTGTCAATTTGCAGGAATTTGAAATTATGTGAGTCTGTTAATGATTTGTCCGATAGTGGGTGAAACAATATGCTCAACAAACAAATTTTCCAATAGCGGATGTTGTAATAGATTGAACAAACGACAAATCTCGTTAGAATAGGTTTAACCATTGGCTCTAATAATATGTTAAGAAGTGAACTTTAAGTCTAACTAAACCCTACAAAATCGGCTGGTAGGGTGAGATTTGTACGTACTTATATACTTTGAAATCACTTTATCTATAGCTAACATGGTACTTTCAACACAAACAAATTTTTTACAAAAATTAAACAAATCATGTCAACTTGATATGATTTCAGTTTAAAATGCATTGAACTAAAATTGTATTACATTATCACAACTTCAACTTAAAAATACTTTTGACTAAAGTGGTGTCACCTTAACACAACTCACAAATATTCAATTTTTTAAAATCTATTTGTTTGGCTAATTTTTTCCAAAAAAAAATGCACATAAAGGATGCTTTTGCCACAAGAGAATTCTCGAAATTAATGTTATATCCAAACAATTAAAAAAAAATTAACAATCGTGGTCTTATTTAAAATTAGCTTCTATTTCAAAGAAATTGACTACCCAAACTCTATTCCACCAACTTCAATTTCTAACATATGAATATCTAAAACATTGTTGTCTTATATGAACAAAAAGAAAACTTGGATACTCAATCTTTTTAATTTAGAAAAAAAATTATATTTTCTTAGATTTTTTTTTTTAAAAATCCTAATTTTTTTTTCTTTAATTAATATCTCCTAAACATAATTTTGAAGTTTGGTCTGCTCCTTTATAATTTTTAATCAGGCTTAATTATTTAACCTTAACTTCAAAGTTCTGTGTCAGAACTAACAATGAATTAAGTCCGGTCTAAATCAAACATGATAAGTCTGTATTAATTTAACACCTTAATTATTTTTACTCATTACAATATAATTCAATCGTGCCAAAAAAATGAAATTAAATATAAAGTATTTAATTTTCGTTAAATAAATAATTATGTGTTGCAAAATTGGCCACGAAAGTGGTAAGTGAGTCAATTTCGATTTGGATTCATTATAAGAAACAAAAAGAGACCGAAAATTTTCAAGATCTGGCGCGAATACCAGCATCGCTCGCGCGCTTTAAAAGTTTCTCAAGAATTTCATTGTGAGGACGACACTAATACTATGATTCAATAATTGAGTACGCTGATTTCGTTTGCATTCACAAACTATAATTTGTTGCTATTTTTAAATAATTGTATTCGTTCATTTTTATGTATTAAAATTATTAAAATCTGAGATAATGATAAATTTTAATTTTATTTCCTAGAAAGGACTACAAACTCTTATTTTATTTATCCTACAAAACTTGACATATTAAATTTATTTTAGTGATTTTTTTAAATATAATAATAATAGCTAACCTCGGTTAAAAAAGGTGGAACCCCCTTATATATATGATAGTTCTTTTTCCAAATATTTAACATGGTTATAGTTTGTCGGTGGAAAATTTGAACTCAAACTTATACTTAAGAGCGAATTATCCGTTTCATTAAATTCGCGTATTCTATAGTTTATATCAACATGACACCCGATCTGATTTTTACATTGTTAATCAAACTTTTATCTTAATACTTGGATTTAGTATTAGAAATACTTTTTTAATATAAAAAATATTTATTTGTCGGTCTATCATTAATTCTATTATATTCATTTGTCAATCAATCAAATTAATAATTGACTCGCTCTTTTGGATTTCGAGATAAAATAAATTGATAATATACATCAGTTATTTATTACCGTTATTATTGCTTATGAAATTAATACATGTGATTGATTTATTATTTAGCCTAGTGGTTAAACATGGTTGCTTTCTACTCTGCTTTTCTGTTGTTTTATTTCTCACTGAAAAAATATAATTTCACCTTTTTTTTTCTTATTTGAAAGGGAAATTTCTTTATTATTTTACTTACTTTTTCTTTTGACCCAAAAAAATTATTGGCACATGTGAAGGGTGGTGGAGACTCAAGTGCAATGTATTGAATGTGTGTTTAATATACACTACTGTATGTTGGTTCCTTAAAAGATAAGAAAAATTCCATGGCCATGCTGTAATAAGTACACAGCGAGAGTAATTATTATAAAGATAAATTTAAACTTATTGTTACTTGTTAATGCAAAATGTATTATTACTATTATTGTAAATGAAATCAAAATATACTATAAATAACAAAAGCATCACATGTTTTATTTAATTAAATTAAAATTTAATTTTATCATAAATTTGAGTATTTTTAATTAAAATTCTATCAAATATTTAAAGGTTAAAATATCTTTTTGGTCCCAATTTTCGTCAAGTTTTGTTAAATAAGTCCTAATTATGGTGTTGTGTTCAAATAGATTTCATTTGTTTGTGCATTTTGTTCAATTTGGTCATTTTTGCTAACACCGTTTAAATCATTAACAACCATGAACACTGACTGTCACATGTCACTTTGTGATTTTTTTTTTTTTTTTTTTTTTTTTTTTTTTTTTTGTAAATATCCACGTATCAATCCAGCAGCTCGTGAAACAACTTGTCAAAGTCAATGTTTTATATTTAATTTGATCCCTATATTTGTTATTTTTGTTCAATTTAGTCCCAAATTTGGTTAACATGAACCAATTTGGTCCCTTTCCAAATTGAAACCAAATTTAATTTTTTTATTAAAATTCACATTTTTATTAAATATTTTTATATAATATATTAAAATTCACATTATTATATTTTTAATATAAAAATTAAATTTGGTCACATATTCAATAGGGACAAAATTGGTCAATTTTAAACTAAATTGAAAAAAAATAATAAATATTTGGATCAAATTGAATATAGAACATTGACACGTGGTAGGATACTAGGTTGACATGTGGATATTTAAAAACATTATAAAAAATTATAAAAAATTCAAAAAAATAACAAAGTGACACGTGACAGTCATTGTTCATGGTCATTAATGCTTTAAACGGTGTTAATGAAAATTGGAATATATTTGAACACAAAACCAAAATTATGATTTATTTAACAAAACTTCACGAAAATTTGACAAAAAATGTATTTTAACCTATTTTAAAAGATCTTGTATTTATTTAACATTCAAAACTTTTATATTTTTTACTTGGTTTATATTATTCAAGTTTGTAGTTAAGTGAGTAATGGGATTATTATTTCATCTCATTATTTTTTTACTTATGTTAAATATTGTGAGGTTTTGTATTTATTGTAAATAAAATTATTGTGTTTTCATTGAAAATTGTGGGAGAACATAACAATCTAATTATCTTACCTATTTTTATTAATGTAATAAAAGTCATTCATCGGCTTACATTATTTATATTATTTTTATATTAATATAATTATTTCTAGCGCATCTTTTTAATATTGTAAAAAAAAATATGATAGGTAATAATTACGTCTCAATTCTCAATATTAAAATGAGTATAATATAAATTTAATTAAAAATACTCAAATTTATTATAAACTTAAAATTTAATTTATTTAATTAATATTTAATTAGTCTTTTAGTCTTAATTTTGATTAAAAAATTTTAAGTATGTCTATTTTTTTTCGATTGTACCGATTTAAGAAATAAAAATTGATTTAATTAGACTATATAAAATCTTAACTTATTTAATTTTCTTTTAATTTTAATTATATTTATTTTTCAATTTGTTTGTCCGCATGTCAAATTTCTTACATGCCATGTGGCATAAATTAAAATTAATGTCAAATGTCATTGAATTTATTAAATTGAGTCCTATATTTTATTTTATTTATTTTTTGTTTTCCTGTGTATTGAAGTATTATTGTTATTTTTTTAAATCAAGATTAAATTTATTATTTGTATAAATGTTATAATGATAATTTTATTAAAATTTACTTTTTCTTATTAAAATTAAGTTTTTATTAAATATTTATGAAATTAATTAAATAAACTCTAATGAAATTATTGAATTTTATTTTAATAAATTATTTTTAATCTTATAAAAATTATGGATGTCTAAATATTTTCTTTTTGAAAATATTAAATCTTAAAATAAACATTATTTAAAATTGTATTTTTATTATATAATTAAAAGAATAAAAATATAAAATAAAATAATAATAAAAAATTATTTTAAAATTGTATTATTATAAAGATAGAGTAATTCAATATATAATTATTTTAATTTATTTAATTAAAAATATTAATTAGTTTAAGAAAGACTACAAAATAAAGTACTGGTACAATTAATTTTTTTAATTCATTTATATATATATATATATATATATATAATAAAAAATTAAATAAATAAAAATATCAGTAAAATATTTATATATACATAAAAATAGTCTCAATTTGGAGAGAATCTTAATTGAATAAAAAAATATAAGAACTTAGTTGGAAAAAAAAAAACTATTGAGACTAATTTGAATGTAATTTAATCACAGTTTAACATTGACAATTAGACAAAAGGTAAAAATTATAAAATATTAAAAATATTTCAAATTGATAAGTAATATGTCTTTAATATCATTAGTAAAATATTAAGGTAAAAAATTTAATTAAATTAATTTTTAAAAAATTGACACTTAATTAAATAAATAAAAATAGCTACTTGAAATTTTTCTACCAAAAATTGAAAAAAAAAAACTAATTAAGCCTTTAATTAAAGATTATGAGTAGTTGGACGTAAGAGTCTTGTTTTAAAATATGAATTAATTATTGTAATAATTAAAACATTTAAATTTTAATAATAAATAAATTTTGAATTTATTTTATTTTCAAATTTTAATTATGAATTTTTTATTATTTGTTGATTTTTATATCGTTTGAATTTAAGTAAATCAAGTATTTACTATGTAATTATATGAAAATGTATAAGTTGACTGCAAGAAAATTTTAATTACATATTATGACATGCACAAACACCCTAAGTAGAGTAATTATAAATCAAACTTTCAAAGGTTTGTTGAACTTATTACTTTGCAAAAAGATATATCAACAAAATGCAATATATATATATATATATATATATATATATATATATATATATATATATATATATATTAAATTATAT
>Ga0214543_1011974_pt1 | contig 11823 bp, 6 predicted proteins | sample CNSS2metaG_FD_160094 | JGI IMG/M metagenome (GOLD analysis project Ga0214543, IMG submission 160094) | Root nodule microbial communities from cowpea collected in UCLA plant growth center, Los Angeles, California, USA - CNSS2 | ecosystem: Host-associated > Plants > Roots > Nodule | place: USA...
TATATATATATAATATAATATATATATATATATATATATATATTAATTTAATATTTAAAATTTATTGGCGGGTTGGTGAGCCAACCCGGCTCATCACGGGTTCAACTCGAATGAGTCGGGTTCTTGGTGGGTTGGGTTCATTTTTAACCCGTACTGAAATTTGTAATTTTTTTTCAATCCAACCCGATCCGAACCCGTGATGAGCCGGGCTGGCTCGTGGGTTATAACCCATTTTGACGGCTTTATGTTACATCAACAATGTAAAAGTGACTTTTAGTAGGACTCAACCATTGACCAGAGAGAGTTTCAAACTCATAAAGAAAGATTTCAAATGTTGTAGGGTTCTAGTATCTCCTATACAGAAAACAAGTATATCATTAGCATGGAGAGTATGAGAAGGAAATTGTATCCCCCAAGGATCAACCATGGGAAGCATAAGCTTCTTAGAAATAAGCTTTGAAATGCCCCTATTTAAAACCTCCTTAGCAAAAAAAAAAAAAAACAAAAAAAGAAAAAAAAAAAAAAAACAAAGGAGGATCCCCCTATCTTGACCACAAGTGAAGTAACCAACCAAACAAAACCACCATTAACTCGGATAGAAAGATAGCAAATAAGGAGAATGAACCTCAAAAACCCTTCATGAAAACTAAAATAGCATAACACTTGAATTAATAAATGTCAGTTAATGGTATCAAAATCCTTGGTTACATCAATCTTAATGGCCACATTACCACCATTGATCGTTTTAGATAGAAGATTAATAGCTTAAGAAGTAGTACAAATATAATCCTTAACACTCCTCCATTTAATGAAACCTTTTTTTTATTAGGGATAATAATCATAGGCTTAATTACTCAGATGGTCCCCAGGAATGTGTCAATTTGATCTCCATTTTTAAAAAAGTTTCAATTGCGACCCAACTTTTGAAAAAGTGTGTCAATTAAGTCATTTTAAAAAAATACTAATGACATGTCACATGTCAATTTGTGTTTTTTTTTATTTTTAATTTTCTTTTTTTGTTGTCAGGGGATAGGGCAATGTCACGTGTTTGTGTCATTGTTTTGATTTCAATTTAGTCCTTATATGTCTCTTTGATTCAATTTAATCACTACATATGTCTCTTAATATTGTCCCTCTCTAGATTGAGACCAAATTTATTATTTGTATAAATGTTACATTGATAGTTTTTTTTTTTATTAAAAATGACGTTTTAACATATTACATTTTTCTTAATTATTAACCCATGTTTTCTTAATCAAGACTTTTATAACTAAATTTTAATATAAATATTATTATTTAATTTTGTACAAATATTTATACTTAATTAATTTTAATCTTATAAAAAACCATGGATTAAAAAATATGAATTAATAATTAAAATATGTTTTTTCAATCTATGTTTTTTTTTATAAGATTAAAATTAATTAAGTATAATTTTTTTTTATAAAATTAAGTATTGATATTTATATTAAATTTTAGTGGTAAAAGTCATGATTTACAAAACATGGGTTAATAATATACAATAATATATGTTAAAAAATTATTTTTAAAATAAAAAAATATCAATATACCATTTATACAAATAATAAATTTAGTCTCAAATCAAAGAGACATATATTGAGACTAAATTGAAATAATAAATTGCATTACAGGTTGCTCAAACTGCACCACAAGCTCCACCAACACAAGAGTCGGAGTCTTGTGGACCATCCAAAAACACCAATGCCATTAAGATGATAATGTTGATGAGTTTTTGCACCAACTATTTACCCCCCACAAGAATTGGCTTTGACATCTTATTACAATCTTCTACAAGATAGGTCATGACCAATAACTTTATAGTTAGAACAAAATAAAGACAAATTTTCATATTAATTTGTAGAAAGATACTCAAATAGTCTTTTTAATCCTTTATTTTTCATTAGGAAAAATATGCTTTTGGTCCCTGAAGTATTATCCAATATTGGAAATGGTCCCTAATGAAAACTTTGTCTCCGTTTAGTCCTTGTACTTTCAAAAGCATTGATTTTGGTCCTTAATTTTCAACGACTTCAAAATTTATCTTATGTGACAAACGATGTTCCAACTCAATGTCAGGAAGTCTGCCACGTGTCTACCACATGTTATTTATTTTTTTTAAAATAAGAAATTCATTTTTTAGAATTAATTTTTAAATTTATCTAAAAAATAAACCAATTACACAGTCTAGCACATTAAGTAAAAAAAAAACGGAGAGAAAATGATTTTTATCTTTTATATTTAATCCTAAAAAACATGTACTAGACCGTTTATTTTTTTAAATATGTTTTTGAAAGTATAAGGACCAAAAGGTGACCAAATTTTCACTAAAAACATTTCTAATTTACACATATTTTTTCAAGGACTACTTCAAGGACAAAAACATATTTTTTCCTTTTTTATTTACACAAATTTATTTTAATTTTTTTAAAAATATTCGTTCTTTTTTGTTTTATAGGTGTTTATAAACTTTTTTTCCCATAATAACATTTATTTAGCTTCAACCTTAATTAGAAGTGAAAGTAGACCAAATTTATACCATGGGTTTAGGTTAGATGGAGTTAGAAGAATGAAATGTTTTGAATTGATTAAATAAAGAATTTGACCCACCCACGATTTTATCCATCCATATTGAACTTATGATGGGTTAAACTAACTCATCAATACACCCAAATAAAAATAAAAAAATTCTTTCAATTATATAAATATATTTAATTAAAATATTGATTCTTTAATTTAATATGTATTATGAGAAAACATAGAAATTTTGGAGTTGATAAACAAAAATAACATTAAAACTTAAAATTTTGGAATTAATAAACATAGAATAATAAATTGATGTAACATTTTGAATTGATTATGCATTATATATTATATGTTACGTGTAATATTCAATTTTTAAATGTGACTTGTTTTGGTGTTAATACAAAAAATATTCATATATTAAACCAATTTATAAGGTAAGCAAAAGTGTGTCATAATATGTATAGATTTGATAGCTAAGGTTGAAGCTAAACAAAAACAGCTGAACCTTGAAAGGTCCAATCAAACTTAAGATTCACAGAATATTCTCAAGACCAATGCCGTTTTCCAACTGCCAACTATCTTATTAAATTCTATTTTCTTTATCATCAAATCTAAATTCTAAGAACTCATTAACATGTCTTAAAAATTCTTATCCAAAAGCATGTTATCTTTATCCATAAACTTCAATTTCAAGTATATGATTAATTAATATAATAAACAATGAAAATTAATTTTTAAAGTAAAAATAATATATTTAAACTAAGTTTATTTTTCATGTTTAATTTTTAATTTTTGTGTCTATTCTCCACATTTTAAAAGATAATGTAGATGAATTTTCTTTCCTCTTATGTGTATATTGTATCACTTTATATATATATATATATATATATATATATATAAAGAAAATATTTGAAATAGTTGCATCTACTTAAGCATTAATAATTTTTATATTTGTTTTCACTAAAAAAATATTTTATTTAATATATTGTCTAGGCATAACTGTCTGAAGTAGTTAAGTGTAGTCACAAGCAAATTGTGATGTTTGGACTACATAATTATAATTTTTAATTTAGTGATAAATGCAAAACAATAAATGATACTTATGGATTACATATGATCTGGTTACAATAAAAAATGATTTATGAGTGTATATAATTTACAAAAAGTAAAATAATATTTATACCATCATTTATGTGTAATTATGCAATTAAGATGAAATAAAAGTGAAATAAATAAATAATTCAAATAGCATTATTTGCATAATTTTTTTTAATAAAAGCAAGTGTATTACATGTTAAATAATAAAAATAAAAATTTGTAGAATAGAATATTGAAGAAATATGGCAGTAATAGGATATTTTTTCTGTTGAGTGTAGGTGATGACTTGTCCTTGTAATAACCACAACACGAAGATGAAGATGATTGTGTGTTTTATAAGTTAGTGCTTATCTTCTCATTTTTCCAAGTTCAAACCTACCCCTTTTGGAAGGACACGCGTCACTTTGGTAAGTAACATTTGATAGTTACCTTTGTTGTCTACTTCACCAAAAATTTTGGACACTTGCCACAAAAATAATATATAATATTTAAATCAAATATCCACAATAGAAAAGAAAAACAAATTTCAAAACATTAATTAAAGATAACAAAAAAGAATAAACATTTTATAGAAAATATTGTGGAATTATAACCATCTTTCTTTTAAGAATTACATCAAACACTTATTTTTTTGGTCCAGTATATGTTAAAACACAAATCTTTAAGTTATAACTTTATAATTTATATTAAAATAAATTTTCTTTTAGTGTATTAATCTAAACACTCCAATTCAATTATTATTTAGCCTACCAACAAAACAAAACTTATGATATTAGATTGATCACTTGGACTAAAAAGTTTTAATCCGGTAATAAATTTCGATCTAATAAATATAGTATTATTTTGTTTTCAACCATTATTTTAATAACTGATATCAAGCTTCCATCACAGAAAAAAATAAAATAAAATGATTTATCAATTAGTGTGAAGATGATTACTTATATTTATTTTAATGAGTGTACATGTCACAAAATAAAAAAAAATGTTATAATGAAAACATTATATTCCTAACAATTTTTTTTCCTTATTCAGCACACACTATAACACCCCTCTTATCAAGAGGGTCGTGTCAGGTCTGCAGCCCAATACACCTCAACCCCTCACTCCTCAGGCAACACAAGGACCACCAGGTAGGTTGTTGTCAGTCGAGGTCGAATCCCAGACCTGACCTTTAACACCCTCTCAACAAGAGAGATGTCATCACGGGATGTATTAGACTGTAGACCTGACACGGCCTTCTTGGTAAGAGGAGTGTTATACACACACACACACATATATATATATATATATATATATATATATATATATATATATATATATATATATATATATATATATATATATATATATATATTCGTGTATAGAATTAAAAGAAAAAAAATGTAAAGATTTATTAAAACCAATGGTGCGATTAATAATGTAAAGAAATGATACGTAGCAAATATAGTTCTCAAATCAAAGTATAAAAATTTGACTTTGTTCTTGAATCATTATTTATCGCATTCAAAGATAGCATGGTCTAAGTTCTAAAACGAAAGTTTCAAACCTAAGGGAATAATAAAAAATTCAATGGAACACGCAACGCAACGAATATGAGGTCTACTAAGTTTATCTTAAAAAAAGAAAGAAAAAATGAATTTTAATTTTTGCATTGTGTATAATTTTGTGATCATGGTTTTGGAAAAGCTCCATTGGAATACTCCATATACTTTATTTATGTGCCAAACCAACGTAAAGAAAATTGTAGCATTGGGTGAACCAAATTATTGTTCTTTCTCTTTCTTTTTCTTTCTAAATTATTTGTTGTTTTCTTTGGATAGTAAACACGTATGAGTCACATATCTCAATCTTATATCATACCCATATTTTCAAAAGAATTTGTATAATTGTTGATTTTCCCAATTTCTTTTGCAATAGTTGCTATCATATGCTTTTCAATGCGCGTTTTTTTTAATCTTTCTAATTGCATGAATACAAAGTTTTATTCTTTATAAAAGTTTAATTACATATTTAGCCTCTTATTTCTTTAAATTAAACAATTTTGATAATATCTCATTCGATTGCTAACAAAAAAAAAACATTACTTAGAAAAAGTGATAACTTTTGTAGTTGTATTATGCCATTCATATTCGGCATGGATAAATATATGTTAGTAATGAAATTATATATTAATTTCTAACTAAAATTGTTTATTTTTATAAAAATATAAAAAATAAACTGTGACTAATTTTATATACGAATTAAAATTACATTACGAGAACTAAATATGGATTTAATTTTTCAAAAAAAATTTATGAATTTATTTGCTTTGTATTTTCCCATCAAAATATTCTCGATCAACCGATAAAAATAATCTCTTCCGAGTGCAAATGCTATTGAAATAAAGTTGACTTATTTTGATAAATAGTTTTTTTCTTAAATATATTTATGTTTCTGAAATATTGTCTTGTTTTACTTTGTTTTGTAAGAAATTTGGTTTAAACTTTATACTCTATAAATCTTTTGTGTAATTCTTGATATTTCATTTTACATCGTTGTAATATATAAATTAATGTTTTATAGTCTTTAGCAAGTATTTTTCATTGGAACTAACTCAAAATAAATGAAATATCGTAGATGTTAAAAGTATATTTTGAAGAACTACACCAAACTAAAAATGACAAAAGCAAATTTTTTTTATAAGAATTCAAAGTCATGTAAACATTTCTTAGAAACCAAAAGTACGGTACAACTATATTCTATAGACAAAAAATTCCAACTATGGTTTTTTAGAATTTTGCAATTATTATGAAGAGTATGCCTAATTAGTACGATGATTTTCAGTACGAATAATGCACGGAATATCATGTGTTTTTATTATAATGGACCAAAATAAATAAAAATCTATATATTTTTGGTAAAATTTAAGCACAGCTTCTACTTACAGTTTTCGTCCATGAATTTGAGTAACAAAATTTGTATGATAGAACCATATTTTCCATGAAAATGGGGTTTTCTAGTTTGAGTGCCACAGACACAGAAACTTGAAGTATTCTGAAAGAAAAAAAGTAGCAAAATTTCTTCAAGAAACGTGCTAAATAATAAACAGTGTTTCTTTTTCATTGTTGCGTTGCAAATAAAACTTGTACAAAATGCAGTTTCATGCAGACCAATTTTCCATGCAACAAAGAAATCTCTATAAAGAAACGAAAACAAATCTTTTAAAAGGAAAAATTAAAGTTCCAGGTTCATCGTAGTTCGACCCAAAAACAAAAGAGATCATTTATAAAAGAAAAAGAAAGTTTCATCATTTTCCCACTCTTATTTGCTTGTTTGAATGAACATCATTCTTTCCATATCATATAGTGACATGTTCATTATCCATGAATTCAGAACACTGCATTCTGACATCACAATTATGTAAAACTTTACATATATAAATATAAATATGCCATTTATATTCCAATAATATTCATACACAGAATGAAATTAATGCAACCCAATGTGGATAAAGGAGTGCTACTGTCATATCCGAAAATGAAGAAAACTCAGTGAACAGAAAGGTGAAGGAGTTGTGGGCCCTCGTTAGTGTATGGTGTGAAATTGTGCTGCTATAAACAAATATATCTATACAAATTATACAGAAAAAAAGAAGAAAAAGTCCTTGAATTCTGATAAAACATGTAGATTTTGATTTCATATGAATTGAGAGAAATATATGTTATTAATATAAAGTTTTAACATTCAAGGATTTAGAAATCTGTCTTAATATACTCTCTTAGTATACTTGTAAGACTAAAGAATGTGATTAAAGAAAGAAATTTGAGAAAGTTATATAATTAAATAAATAAGGAATCTGGTGGGTAAGGTGACGCATGCACTAATGTGTAGAAAAGTCGCCTCAGGAACCAATCAAAGCCATGCAGCGCCACCACAGAAACGACAAGAAATCAAAGATAAAAGGGGCATCCACTTCATTGCAAACATTTCAAACACCTTGATTTCTCTTTAACCCTTGTTTTCAATTTTCTTCTTTCCCTTCTCTTTCGTCCCTGTAACTAGCAAAGAAACTTGGTTTTCCGTAGTTTAGTTTCCCATTCAAACTTGGTTTTCACTCTGCTCAATGGAGGGCAGAACAAGCTCTGTGCTTCCACCTGGTTTCAGGTTTCACCCCACTGATGAGGAACTAATCGTGTACTACCTTTGTAACCAAGCCACATCAAAACCATGCCCTGCATCGATCATTCCAGAAGTTGATATCTATAAGTTTGATCCGTGGGAATTACCTGGTACATAAATGTGTTAACGTATACTAAAATATCAAACCTTTGACCCTGTTGTAATATGTGCATGTTTCTGTTGTTCTGACGTGTGAAATTGTTGTGAAATACAGAGAAAACAGACTTTGGAGAAAATGAATGGTACTTCTTTACCCCAAGAGAGAGGAAGTACCCAAATGGGGTGAGGCCTAATAGAGCAACTGTGTCTGGGTATTGGAAGGCCACTGGTACTGATAAAGCAATCTATAGTGGCTCTAAGCATATTGGGGTGAAGAAAGCTTTGGTCTTTTACAAGGGTAAGCCACCAAAGGGTATCAAGACAGATTGGATTATGCATGAGTACAGGTTAATAGGATCAAGAAGACAAACCAATAGACAAATTGGATCCATGAGGGTAAGCCTTTGCCTTGTTGATTACTATGAGTTTTTTGATATGAAATTACATGTATTGAATATTTGAAGAGTTTTAACTGTTTGATGAAATTACTCTATAGGATGCTGTTTTATGTTATTTGACCTTACCCTTGTACTTGGATATGTCATCAGCTAGATGACTGGGTCTTGTGTAGGATCTACAAGAAGAAGAACATGGGAAAATCATTGGAGGCAAAAGAGGACTACCCAATAGCACAAATCAATCTCACACCACCAAATAATGAGACTGAACAAGAAGTGGTGAAATTTCCAAGGACTAGTTCCCTTACTCATCTTTTGGATATGGATTACTTGGGTCCAATATCACACATACTATCTGATTCATCATACACTTCAACCTTTGATTTTCAACTTAACACTGCCAATGCTGGAATAGACCCCTTCATAAAGCCACAGCCACTTGAAATTCCTAATAACCTTTATGCAGCAGATTCAGGGAAGTACCAAGTGAAACAGAACAGCACCATCAACCCCACCATCTTTGTGAACCATGTCTATGATCAGAGAGGACAATACCAAAAATGAAAAAAAAAATGAAATTGGATTATTTGGAACATGACGATAAGCGTCACCAATTACATAATCCTGAAGATTCTTTGTAGAAATTCATATATATCACATCACCCAATGAATTTTCAGTGATATCCAATCAGATCATAGCTCCCACAGAAATTGTATATATATAAATATACTCTTTGTATGAAATACCATTAACACTTCTTTCAACACCTTTTACATTTTCAAGTAAAATTGCATTCTAGTCGCATTAGTTACAATGATCAAGGTTGTTTTTTGGACTTATAATGATATAATAACCCTATTACTGTTAACTTTTTAACTTTATGTTAATGGAACTACATTCAATATTCTGATTCAGATCAAACCTGAGGCTTAGATCATGCTTAGGTAGCATTTGAAGGCAAATACGGTTGAGCCACCCGTTTCCATCGCTGACATACATCATCACAATGATTATTTATTTTGACAAAGGATACATACATACATACACAATTGGGCGTTGGAAAATCATGTACTGTGAGTCAATAATTGAAACAGAAAGGAGTTTTCAAATGGATTGTTAATTGAATTCGTGATTGGTGGCACCCTGTGTTGCTTATCCAAATTGATAACGGCGTTGTTGATAGAATTGGATATGACGTGTTGAGAAGGTTGGCATGTGCATGCGCTATATATTTAATATGAGAATAACATGTGGCTCAGGATCACACCTTTTATAAAAGTACAAATTCTTGTGTTTGTTTCGTCAAGAAATTGTTAGTTAATGTAAAGTAGGACAAGTTAAACAAACTAATCATTTGAATGAGTCGTGTCTGCGTGTTACATGTGTATGGTAGTTTGATATGTATATTTAATTTGTTGATCGTGAGCATTCTAGGATGTTTGGTCTGGGACACGAAATTGATGAGATGAAACATTTATTTGGTCTTGTAAATCCATTAGTGCTTCAAGGTTGTGACATAATATTGAACTATATCAGTACAATGCACACATATATGATGATTTATTCATTTTTAGCTTATGCTCTTCCTCTGTTTGTGGGAGATTATTTAGGTTTTGCAGACACACCAACCTAAGATAGTTTCTGCTTACTTTCTTGCCATTCATTGATGTTGGCTTCAACTTTTGCTTGCACTTTTGAATGAAATCCTGGATATGGCTCATAACCAAATAAATTGTGAAGAACCTGCATAAAACAAGTAACCTTAGAGTATATTCAAGCAATAAACTCATGTTAAGAAAAGGTAGAAAAACATGCAAGAGGGAACTGATATATACTAGGAATTTAAAATTGAAAAATTTCAGTACAATACCTCTAGCAATACAAAGAAAGGACCCATTACAAAGGCCTGAACGAGGTTATCCAAAAGAGCAGGTGCTCTTTTCTGTAAATAAAATATCTTAGGCATGTTAATGTAAGAAATGTTTAAGTCAGAGATTGAGTTATTATAACAATAGCTAACCTCAAATATACCGTGACCAATAAAAAGCTGTGTCCAACATACTAGTTGAACCACCAGAACAACCTAGACATGATCAAAGAGCAAAGAGTGAGAAATGTTATGTTGATAATGTTAATGTATGCAGTAAAAATGTGCTTTTCTTTTTCTTCTATTTGGCTGTGACAACAAGGTGTTTAGCATGGTTATATTTAGACAATAAAAATTAAGATGCATAACTACTCTTTTTGGATTAGGACTGAGAGAGATAAGAACACAATTGCAATGACTGGACATTTTTCTAAATACTCCTTTAAAATTATTGTGCACTTTATAAAATCATATATTTATTTTAAAAATAATAGAATACGACACCATAACTCAATAGTTTAAGAAAATTAACAACTTTTAAATGATTAGTTTTCTTTATCTTAAAATATATTTTTAATCTTGTTATTTCCTTACCTAACTTCAAAGCTTAAAATAGCTCTATTTATACACAAAAAAAGTTTGATAAACAATTAGAGCATGATTTTACAATCTCTAACAAATAGATATATGCCTAGAACATAGAAAAGCCACGTACAAGAGTAAAACATATTGCTTAAAAAAAAGGGGAGTAAAAAATGAACTTACTCAAAAGAAAAATTTATTTAATCTTAAATATTTCTTAACTTCTCAATCTTGTCATCGTGCAATTTGCTTTTGAAAATAATAAAAGATCTATGATGAAAATTAAGATAGAAAGAGGAAGAGAGTAGGAGATGTAGGTACGAGAGAGATACATCAAATAAAGAAGTAAAAAAAAAATTACAAGAGGCAAAATTTGATTTTTAAATTTCAATTTTTTTAAACTAAATTCATATAAATAATATAAAAAAAATATTTTTTTAAAATATATATAGAAAAAAAAAAAACGTTGGGGGAGTTGTGGCTCCCCTATTACAACATAGGTTTGCCTCTGCATATCGAACACAAATACATAATTAAAATTGAAGTATCGGTCCATCATAACTTAAAACTAAAGCGCACAAGTCTTACACCACTTTGGTATCCACTTTGAAATTAAAATAAGGTGAGAATTTTGTCTTTTCGGTAGAAGATAAAATACAAGAATAAAGATATTTTGACAAACTTTTGACCCACCACTCCAATCATCCTTTTATTATTTATTTAGTGGTGTAATATAATGATTTAAAGATGATCGAAGTAATAAATTAAAAATAATAAAAAAATAAGTTAAAATATTATTATCTAAAATACAAGTACTCCCTATATAGGAATGTAAAAAAAAATGAAAAGAAACGTTGGAATAGCACAATTGACGAGTTCTAGCAGCCAATCAATAATAGAATATTTTTATTATTTTTCTTATTATTGTTTTGCTGTAATACTAGATCATGTAACTATCTAGTATTAATGAGTGTTTTTGTCAATTTCAAGGGACCAAGCGCGAATAGAAATCTCAACGGGTATGGTTATTGCCTATGTAAGCTATTTACAAATAATTTCCTCGGTTTTTTTTTTTT
>Ga0214543_1011975_pt1 | contig 11822 bp, 11 predicted proteins | sample CNSS2metaG_FD_160094 | JGI IMG/M metagenome (GOLD analysis project Ga0214543, IMG submission 160094) | Root nodule microbial communities from cowpea collected in UCLA plant growth center, Los Angeles, California, USA - CNSS2 | ecosystem: Host-associated > Plants > Roots > Nodule | place: USA...
TACCATTTCTTTCCTTTCCATTTTATGTTTTCTTCTTCCTTTAATTGTTCTTGGTTTTCTATGGTTTATGTGCTTTCCATTTCCTTTTTGTTTTGAATCAATCCATCATCTTCTTCTCTTGAGCTTTGTGAAAGGAACCTTCACATCTAGATAGCTTGCTATCTTAATGTCCAATGGGGATTTCACTTAGCTTTCTTAATAAACTCACACCATATTCAATAAATCTAAAAGAAAACAACATAATCCTTCATCAACTTTAAGGGCTGCCCTACAACAGTTGGGCCTAAAGGATAGCCTAAAGGATAAAAACCATTCCTTGTTGCCATAATTCACACTTCCACTCATTTTCAGAAAAACCTAGGACTCTGCTGTCTCCCTCCGCTGCCCAAAAGAGCTTTGCTAGGGTTTACACTTTCTCGATCGAACAAAGCTCAACTCCGTTTCTATATTCCACGTAAGTATCCCTTTAGCTAAGGATGATCTTTCCCCAGCTGCGGTTCTAATATTCCAGTTAGGGTTTCGTAATAATCTTGCTCTGGTTTGTTCCATCGTGTTTCCAGTTTGTGAGTCTGCCGTAGAACTGTGGTGCTCTCGGCTGCATATCGAAGTTTTGCTAACTTTTCCAAGTAGGGAAGCTCTGCCTCATTCTTGTTTTTCATTTTTCCCTGTCATGTAGCTCTTATTTTGAGGTTATGTGGTTGGTGTGATGCTATGATAGCTATGAACGTATGAATATTCTTGGTTTGGACTGGTGTGGGTGACTGTTGCAGGAAAACAGTGGCGAGACCTCCTAGTCTCACCCAATCGAGCCAGTCTCGCCTAGACGAGATGGATAGGGACTCGCCCAAACCCTCTTTACGCGAAAGGTCGCTCAGGCGACCAACTTAGTTTTTCAACGAGCGAGTATCTCGCCCAAGCGAGAGGGGTCTCGCCTAAGCGAGATCCCGCGCTAGCTCCTATTTCCTTTTTCGAGCCCTCACCTAGGCGAAGGGGGCTCGCCTGAGCGAGACCCTTCAACCTGAGCGAGGGGCTGGGCGAGACAGTACGCTGTTTGGCTGCTTTGTTGCTCTTGGATGATTGGTATTTGTTTGGGTATGATTGTTATGATGAGAAATATATAATGGATTGTTATGTATGCGTGATATGATTCATGAATGGTGAATGATGGGTATTGTGGGAACTTGACATGTGAACTAAATGAGATGGTTTGTGTTAAAGTGGCATGGTATTGGCATGATCTGAAATCCTATAACTATGGTTGGAGAGAAATGGTTGAGTATGGAACCACTGAGAAAAATGAAAATGGGTGAATTTTCAAGAGATGGTAGGTGAGGTATATATAAATGTGCTATAATTTTTATCGATTGATCTAGTATGCTTGGTCCGTGTCAGTGCGTAATTCCTTGGAAATCCCTAGGTGGGATTTCCAGGTCGTGCTTTAGTGGTCGGGACGTAATTCCATGGCCCCTGTTAGTGGGTGTCCATGGTGGTGCCCGATCGGTATAACTGGGTAAGGATTCAAGGTAAGGTTGCATCCTGACACTCTAAGGAGCCAGTTAGTCTCACCTAGAGTGGATTGACTCTTGTGGGGAAAGTAGCAGGAGGCTTGAAATTCATTAAGGGCTAACCTTGTGGTGAGGGACATTGATTCATTGTAACACTTGTAACACATAGCTCGGGGGTGAGCAGAGGTATCCACCACAAGTGCAAGCATTCGCTGAATCCGACTAGGTTATATATATTCGGATGAGTCAAGTCGTGTCTTAGTGTATTGCCTGAGAAGTCATAGCATGCTTGGTTGGTATGTGTGTATGGTATGGTGAATATGTATTTTGATCGTATGGATGAAAACTTTAATACTCTGGCTTACCCTACTTTTATTGTTGTGTGTTCTGCTGTGTGGTACTCTCTTTTGCGATGATCATCAACTTGTTGGTGTGAGCAGATGCGAGGAACACCCGTGGACAACAAGGAGGTGATAGTTCTGCTGCATAGTCTGCGTAGGCTGAACCTTATTTCTTGATGGGTTTTTCCTTAGGGCTATGGCCCATGTATTGCTCTATGTTTTATTACTGTACTTCGTCTGTTAGACTTTTCAACTATTTCTGCTGGCATTGTGGTGTGCGTAGTTTGGTGGGGGTGGCGTTAAGGACTCCAGGACTGCATTGTTATACTATTTATGCGTGACGTTTCTTTTAATTACGCATATTAATTAAATGGGATGTTACAAAAATAAACTAATCCATTAAATTGAAAATAAGCGCTAAAATGTGGGAAATTTTCTTAACTAATGTTTGTAATTAACAGAGATTGACTTTAAAAAAATATTTTATTTTCTTCATATTTTCTTAGATATTTTGAAAAAGATTACTCAGTCATTCCCTAATTACCTTTCAAATGGTTAGAATGTTTGGCTCTTCTATGGGATGAGTGTATGGCCGAAATATATGGATGTTTACCAGAATAAATGCTTCAAAATAATATGATAATGATTTCTTATATTTATCTTAAGTTTCTCATTTAATTTCATTTTATGCTTTAGTGTGACCCTAGAAAACCCTACCGATAGATTTATGGTGGCATTTACTCTCTCTACTAAAATATATTTCTAATTGGAATACATACAAAAGGAAAATGGAATCTAATTTCTCTATAGACAAAGGTGACATTCTCTATAGACAATGACATAGATACAAGAATATGAAACGTAGAGTTTTGGACAAGTGACAATATCTAAATGATACTTTAATGTCTTTTTATGATTGGAATTGAATTCTTTGTTGTCAAAAAAGTAGGGATGACAAATAAATACGTTCTGTGGGTATTGTCCGAACTCGTCCTCATTTTGATAGGAAATTTATACTTCTCTCTCTTCCTCTCTCCCTCTCTCTCTATCTCCCTCTCCCTCTCCCTCACTCTCTATCTATCTATCTATCTATCTATCTATCTATCTATCTATCTATCTATATATATATATATATATATATATATATATATATATATATATATATATATATATATATATATATATATATATATATATATATATCAAATCACTCCAACTAAATACTCAAATTATTTAGTTTTTTGCAAGCCACCTAAACACTCAAATTTTTTATATTTAGGTGGAATGATTTGATGTATAAATTTTAAAAAATTATTTTAACATGTACATATAAAATGTAATTAAGCTTAATTACTAATTTGGTCTCAAATTGGAGAGGACAAAATTGAATCCTTTTTTTAAAAGAAGAGGACTAAGTTGAATAAAAAATAATAAGAGGACTAAATTGAACCTTTTTAAATAATTGGAAGACTAAATTGAACCTAAAAATAATCAGAGGACCATAATGAAACAAAACAACAAATTGGAGGACTAAATCAATAATTAAGCCAAATTAATAATAATAGAATAAGAATATAATTTTTTTTACATTATGGTTAAATTATGTCATTGGTTCCTATTTTCGTAGCATAATATCAATTTGGTCCCTCTATTTTTTTTAACTCAATTTGGTCCCTATTTTGGGAACTTTGATGCAATCAAGTCATTTCCGTTAGTGGTACAATAACAACGTTAAATGGGGTGTCACGTGTTCATTCCTTAATTTTTGAATTTATTTATTTATTTTTTGAAAATTTTTATTATATTTTATTATTTTTTTAAAATATGTTTTAAGAAATTAAAATTTACCAATTGTCAAGCTGACATTGTGTCACGTGGCAATGATAATGTGATGTGGTAGTGATAGTGTCATGTATCACTATTATGCCAGGTGTCATTTCCTCATTCTTAATTTGGTCCCTGTATTTTAATTTTTGTCCCAATTTAGTCCCCATTTTTTTAAAAGTTACAATTTCATCCCTCTCCATATTGAAACAAAAATTAATTTTTATATAAATGTTATACGAATATTTTTATTCAAGTTGGTATTTTTATTATATATTTTTAACAAAACTAAGTTTATTTAATTTTGTGTTTCACATTCAACTTTACTTAAAATTGTCTTTAAATTTTAAATTTATTTGTTTTTTATTATTACATAAACTAGTTAATTTTTTCTTTTAAATTTATATAATTGTTATTTTTACACTAACTCAAACATTTGTATATAAATTATTGAACTTTACACATTTTAAAAATATACAATTATTTGAAATATAAATTCAAATAAAAAAACAATATTAAAGTATGATGTAATAAAATATCAATATAATTTATGTTTTTTTTTTGTTATTAGCAATTTTCTATTAACAACTTTAAAACAATTTTAAATAAAATTCAATGTAAAATATAAATTTAGATAAACTTAATCTTGTTAAAAATATATTCTTGAAATATCAATTTTGATAGAAATATTTGTGTACATTTATATAGAAATTAAATTTGGTTTCAATTTGGAGAGGGACAAAATTGCTTAATTTTTACAAAAATTAGGACTAAATTGAGACAAAAATTAAAATACAGCAACCAAATTGAGAATAAGGAAATGACACTTGACATAATAGTGACATGTGGCATTGTCACTAACACATCACACTATCACTACCACGTGGCAGGATGTTAGCTTGACACGTGGCAATTTGTTTTTTAAATTTAAAAAAAATTCAAAAATTTTAGGAACTGACACGTGGCACCCCATTTAACGATGTTACTGCACCACTAACGGAAAAGACTTGATTGCATCAAATTTCCCAAAGTAGGGACCATATTGAGATAAAAAAATAGAGGGACCAAATTGATATTTTACTACGAAAATGTAGACCAAAGACATAATTTAACCTTATATTATCTAGTAAATGAAAAGTTTATGCAATTGAACACTTAAATTGAGAGTCTTAAACATTCTTATATGAAAAAAAATATACAATAAATAAAAATATTAAAAAAGAGTAGAAATATTCTAATGTGAGACATAAAAATATTTAACTAACATACATCAATTGAATATAATTGCATAAAAGTTATGATAAGCCAAGAAATGTCGTGGAGATGAGAATGAATTTCATGACAAGTCAAAAAATTAAAAGAAATGAAAAATAAAATGTGTGTAATATATATATATATGCATTCAACTCATCACTTTGGCTCATATCAACACATGAAATTATCAAAGGAACATTCATGTTCATAGGGTAACTCAAAATCAGAGACCAAGAAGTTCATACAACTCATTCCATTCATAAACTCACCAAAATAATACCTACAACAGTTCATTTCATAGAGTCCCTCATACCAACCCAAGTTTAACATACATACCCACTTCCACTTACACCACACAAATCAACATCATCACACACACACACACACACACACGCACACACACACACACACCCACACACACACACACACACACACACACACACACACATATATATATATATATATATATATATATATATATATATATATATGTAAAAAGGAGAGTCTATAGCGAAAGTACAAAAGAGATTGACTCACATAGTCAACCATCTCATAGGTTTGGGTAAGGAATTTGACAAAGAGGAGTTAAACATCAAGGTGTTAAAGTGTCTTGATAGATCTTGGCAATCAAAGGTCACGACTATCTCAAAAACATGAGACTTATCCACATTGACTACAACTACATTGTTTGGCAAGCTAAGGGAGCATGAAATTGAGATGCAAAGGTTGAATGAGGTATAATCAAGTAAGAAAAAGGTAAGGCACATAGCCTTGAAGACTATCACCAAGAAGAATGATGACCCCAAGGATGAAGTGGTTGAATCAAGTGATAGTGAGAACTTGAATCTCCTTGTCAAAAGGTTTGGGAAGTATATAAAAAAGAAAGGTAACAAAGGTAATTCAAGAGGTACACTTCCAAACGAAATGAGTCAAATTCTTCTAATTTCACTTGTTATAATTGTGGGAAGCAAGGACATATCAAGATTGAATGTCCAAATGTTAACAAAGAGAAAGAGAAGAGTGTTGATAGGAAAAAGGAGAAGAAACCAAGGGAGAGACGTGCATACATAGCATGGGTGGAAAATGATGATTCAAGAAGTAGCTCTTCACAAGAGGAGAGTGAGGAGGCCAATTTGTGCCTCACGGCTGGTTATGAATCATCCTCATCAAGTTAAGTAAACTCTCTAGACAAAAATGACTACAATAAATTGTTGCATGATTTTGAAGAGTTGGATAGTGAAGCAAATAAGATTTTTGCATTAAACAATTGATTGAAAGGTTTAAACAGTTGGTTGGAAAACAGAGTTAATAAACTAGAAACAGAAATAGCAGATTTAAAAGTTGATTTTGAACATCTTGACATGATTTACAATAATTCAACCTGTTGCAGTGAAAATCATTTGATTGCAAAACCTTGTGAAAACTGCACCCTTTTGGAAAACAAAGTCAAATACCTTGTGAAAACATGTGCAAGGTTCACAAAAGGAAAATCAAACTTGGAAGTTGTTCTTGGCTCTCAAAATTGTGTTTTTGGAAGGGCTGAAATTGGTTTCAACTCTTTTAATGAAAATAAAGTCAAGAAGTTTGCTAATTTCTTTTCCAAGAATGCATCAAGTGATATTTCTTTAACAACTTGCAATTATTGTATGAGAAAAGGGCATATTTCTAAAAGTTGCAAAGCTAGAAAATATGATGTACCTAAGGGTTTATGAAATGGAACCCAAAAGGATCTAGAAAGGCTTAACCATGTTGGACCCAACCTATCAAAGGGTACCATGTAATGTATATTTGTTTTGCAGGTTATCAAAAGTGAAAAGAAACACTTGTGGTACCTTGCCACACTTAGTGATAAAGGTCTTAAAGTTGTGTTTGAACTAAATCATTGCCTTATCTATGATGCATGTGGTAGTATTGTACTGATAGGAAAAAAAGTAAACAATATATACTTGTTTGATCTGCATCATGCATCATATAGCATAAATTGTTTTCTTACAAAAGAGGTGTTTTTCTAGGTTAGGCTATACAAAGCCATGCATATAAAGTTTAGAACAAGAGACTAATGATTGTTGAAGAGTCCATGCATGTTGTATTTGATGAAACTAACCCAAAGTTGCAAGATCAAGTGTCAAAGAATGCAAATGAAGATGATTTACTACAGGAAAAAAACTCTGCTACAGAAAATCAATTGACTGAAAAGGAAAAATAGCCGACTGAAAATGTTGTAGACAACAACTTACCTAAGGATTGGATCAAGCCTATAGGACTATCAAAGGAAAAAAATATTGGTGATATTAGATAAGGAGTATTCAGTAGAGGCAAACTTATATTTTGTGAACATGTTGCTTTTGTATCTCAAATTGAACCTAAAAATGTGAATGATGCTTTAAATGATAGTAATTGGATTGTTGTTATGCAAGATGAACTCGATCAATTCACAAGAAATAATGTCTAGTTTCTAGTTCTTAAAAGTGATGACATGAATATAATTGGAACTAAATGGGTTTTTTAGAAACAAAATAGATGAAGATGGTAATATAGTAAGAAACAAAGACAAACTAGTTGTTAAAGGGTATAATCAAGAAGAAGGCATTGATTTTGATGAAACATATTCACCTGTAGCTAGGCTAGAAGCTGTGAAATTACTCTTAGCATATCCTTGCATGTGTAACTTTAAATTGCATCAAATGGATGTGAAAATTGCATTCTTAAATGGTTTCTTAAATGAAGAATTGTATGTATCACAACCTTCTGGCTTTGAGGATCCTCTTTATCCTAACCATGTTTTCAAATTGAAAAAGGCCTTGTATGGTTTGAAACAAGCACCACGACAGTGGTATGAAAGGCTAAGTAACTTTCTTTTATCAAAAGGTTATGCTAGAGGTGTAGTGGATAAAACATTCTGCATTAGAAAACATGAAAGTTATGTTATATTTGTTCAAGTGTATGTTGATGATATCATCTTTGGTTCAAATAATAACATCTTGTGTAAAGAGTTTGTTGCAGCTATGCAGGGAGAATTTGAGATGTCCATGATGGATGAGCTTACCTACTTTTTAGGGCTGCAAGTCAAACAACTCAAGCATGGAACATTTTTAAGGCAATCAAAATATTGTTGTGACTTGTTGAAAAAGGTCAAAATGGAGGATTCCAAGGTAGCTGCCACTCCAATTGCTATAAATTGTCTTATGGATGCAGATGAGGCTGACCAACCAGTGGATTCGACCAAATATAGAGGGTTGATTGAGCCTTTGCTCTATCCTATAATAAGGAAGCCAAATATCCAGTTTGGTGTGTGCTTATGTGCAAGGTTCCAAGCAAATCAAAGGAGTCACACCTAAAAGTTGCAAAAAGGATTCTAAAGTATCTGAAAGGAACAACCAATGTCGGTTTATAGTATCCATGTGATTCTAACATAGCTCTTAGTGACTTTTCAAATTCTAACTATGTAGGATGCAAATTGGATAGGAAAAACACAAGTGGCACTTGTCACCTACTTGGTTCAAGTCTAATCTCATGGAATAGCAAAAATCAAGCATGTGTGGCACTCTCCATTATTGAAGATGAATATATAATTGTTGGACATGGATGTGCACAAGTCATATGGTTGAAGCATCAACTCCTGGACTATGGTGCAAAGCTAAGTAAGGTACCCTTGTATTGTGATAATACTAGTGTCATCAACTTAACCAAGAATCCAATACAACATTCTAAAACCAAGCATATAGAGATTAGGCATCATTTCATTCGAGATCATGTTCAAAAGGGAGATTGTGAAATTCAATTTGTTAAAACTGAAAATCAATTGGATGATTTGTTTACAAAACCATTAGCTAGAGATAGATTGAACAAGCTAAAATTGAACTAGGCATATTAGACTTGATGAATGAGGTCTAATGTGTTTTTGGCATGTTAATCTTATGCATTCATGCATTGATTTCATTAAAATAAGCTAATGTGTGCATAAACTGAAAACTGTCATATTTAGCCTGTTGATTTTTTAGTTTAGTTTGTTGATTTCACTTAAATCTACCTCTATTTGCAAAAAATGTGATATGCCAAACATTTCAATTTGTAGATTCTATAAATCAATGTGTTGATTTCACTTAAGTTGCCATTGTATGCAGAAAGTCTAATCTGTCATGAATTTTAATCTGTTGTTTCCATAATTCAATGTGTTGATTTCATTAAATTGAATCTGGAAGTATAAAGTTCAAATTCACGATTTTTAATCGATTGATTTTTGAAATCAATCTGTTTATTTCACTTAACCAAATTCTGGTTGCAGTCTTTTATGAGCTGGTGATTTTTTAGTCGACTAAATTATAAAATCGGTTTGTTAATTTTACTTAAACTGCAAATTTCCTAAAGAATTTAATTCAAAAGTTGATCCAGTCAAAGATAGCATCTTGTGTCAGGTACTATCTACCCCCAACAATGATTTCATCAGCCATGTGTTGCTTTTTCTGATTTGTTTTACCAAAAAGCATGTGTACTGTGTAATTCCAATGTGCATGCATCTTACATGATCTGAACTGATTGATTCACTCATAAAAACTCATTGGAAACATCATGAATTCGTGAGATACTGCAATTAGTTGCATTAATCTGGCTTTGGTAACCTAAAATGAATTAGTGGAATAAATTTGCATCATTTAACCAATTCCTTTTGAAAATCATCCTGTTCAATTATAAATATTGCACTTGAAATCTTGCATTTGCATCATACATCTCTTAGAAAGAGTTACATCCACACTTATAATGCCTCGTCGTTAACAGTGATTTGCCCAATCTGATGAAGAACACTCCACTCCTCTTATTCCAAGGTCTATAAATCAAGAACATCATGGGAGGATTAAGGCTTGGTTCGAAGGCCATGAGGACAACATCCAAGTATTCCTCATTGAGATGACTAGGAAGCAAATTAGCATTCCTAAGGTGCTAAGGTCCTCGTGGTTGAGAGCTAAGGGATTTGAGAGCCTATTTCAACAACTTAAGCATCAAAAGGTTGAAAACCTTCCTTGAACTTTCAGGGAAGATATATCCTGACTTGGTGAAGGTGTTTTTCACCAACTTGGAGTTTAAAAATGATGTGTTGTTGTCCAACATCAAAGGAGTCCGCATGGAGATCAAATGGAAGGCTTGGAAGGATGTAGTTGGACTTAAAGCTAGAGGTGTTCAAGTTAGAAAAGGTGAAACCGGTGTTGTGCAAGAGTTCAACAAGATTCAATACTATGGGTAATGCTTGAGGAACCCTGCTACTAAGATCAAACATTTTCATGTTGGTGGTCTCAAGGTGGATCAAAGGCTTCTTGCTATAATCATCACCAAAATCATAGTTCCACGTGGGAGCAACCACTCTACATTTAATGGGGGAGAGTTGATCCTTATGTTTTGTATCCAACACAATGTGCAAGTTGAATTGATCTTTGTGCTTCGTGATCACACGCTCAAGGCCAAAAGGCTCACGGATTCCAGGCTGCCTTGTGTAGTTTTGGTGTCCAAATTCATAGAATACTTTGGTATTGATGTAGAAGATGAGTTGGAAGAGTCAACTGGACTGCTGAACAAAACCTCTAACCAAAATCTGCATAAGATGTGCTTTCTCAAGGTGGAAAATGTGTGGACAGTTGGTAGTGTTATAGTTGGTGGTGCACATGACCATGAAACTGATCCAAGTTGAGCAAATCAAGAGGAAGAACCCATTGTTTGACCCATGGACATTATCCCCTACAACCCTCTAGAGGACAGAGGCATTGTGTACTCACAATTTGAGAGGATGATGCTGAATCAACTGCATGAAACCAATGTGTCTTTAAATGCACATCACAACTTTTGTAATGAGAGGTTCAACGATTTGGATGGCCAAATCCATGGAATTCATGATCTGCTGACTTCATTCTAGACGAAAAAAAAATCCTCAGGATGACTAAGTGTGCTAGCCTTTAGGATCATGCATTGCATTCATATGTTTGTGATGTTTTAGTATGAGTTCTGTCAGTTTTAGTCGGTTGATTTAGATTTTAGTCAGTTAAATGTACCAGTTTTATGTTTTTATTCTTTGTTTCAATTTCTTGTTAATTGTATCATGTTCTATGATCAATGAAAGGTTATCCTCTGTTTGTGTTCCTAATGCATTACTTCTATTTGATGAATCCAAAGGGGTAGAAAAATTGAACAAACTAAAATTGGACAAAATTGGAATTTAATGGAATTGAACCCATATTACTGATAGGGGGAGCATTTGCATCTCTGTATGCTTGTTATCTTGTATGTACTGCTTTTTGAAACATTTTTCAGATTCACAAGTTCAAGCTTAGATTGGAAGATGATGCTTAGATGGCACTTCATCAACTCAATGGTATCCAACCAAATGCAAGAAAATTTGCAATGGAGGTTAGAGGTTGGCTTCATCAAATCAGGGGGAGAATGTTGACATACGTAGCTTGAATGATATGTTACTTGAAGATTTGATGAAGCTTTGATGAATGTACTTGAAGGCATTGCCTTGGAACCATGCTTACTGATAGAGGCCGTACCCCACCAACTTAAAACATATTAAATGCAGTATATGAAAGTGAACCAAGTCGTCTTCCAACGACCAATATTTTCATTCAAAGCGAAATTTCCAGATGAACACAACAATAACACAAAGGGGGGGGGGGTTGGCAGATTTACGGATGCAACGCACAATTGAAAACTTCAATGCAGACGTGTAAAATTAATGTAAAAACAGCGTTGATTCTTTGCTTCAAATGAACATCCACCAATGATGGATTACAACTCAAAATTGTTATATTAACTCTAATGAGACCCGAATTAATTACTAAGCGCAAATGAACTCGAACTCAAGTGCAATTAAGCAAAGCACACAACCATGAATCTGCTACAGTTCACTAAG
>Ga0214543_1011980_pt1 | contig 11820 bp, 8 predicted proteins | sample CNSS2metaG_FD_160094 | JGI IMG/M metagenome (GOLD analysis project Ga0214543, IMG submission 160094) | Root nodule microbial communities from cowpea collected in UCLA plant growth center, Los Angeles, California, USA - CNSS2 | ecosystem: Host-associated > Plants > Roots > Nodule | place: USA...
AAACAACAAGCAAAAAAAAAAAAAAAAAAAAAAAAAACATTATTTATGATAAAAATGTGTGCGTGTAGTCGTCAACAGCAGAAGCAGTGTAGAGTGTTTTAGGCTTACATACGATTCGAGTTTATTGAGAGCTTCAAGAGCCTCTTCTGGAGAACCCATTTCGACAAAGGCCAAACCCCGGTTTCTGTTTTTCTTATACATAGAAAGCTTAACCGCAACAACGGACACAGTTTCAGGAAAATAAAAACCTTAAACAAAAAAAAAAAAACAGTAAAAAAGAGGAGGAAAGAAAAAGCGAACCTCGACTTCGAGGACTTTTCCATGTTTCTCAAACAAAGAACGAATATCCTCCGGGGTGCTTGTCCATGGGACGTTCTGAGCGAGCAACCTTGTACGAGAAAATTCTTCTTCGGTTACTGGCTGGGGTTGTTGTTGGGAAGTGGAAACGCATGTGAGAGTGAAATTAGGGGTTTGTTTGGTTGTGGTAAGGGATAAGGGTGGAAGGTGAAAGGAAGGGCGATTGGGGAAGTTGATGGATTGGGAAAGGGAAGAGAGAGCGATGGGATGGGAATGGGAATGGGAATAGGTTTGAACCGATAACTGATTTGCAGAGGTTAAGCACACAACACGTAGAAGCGCCATTGCTCAACAATGCCATTCACAAAGCTATTCTTCTCATTTTCAATATCACCACACAGCTTTGGTGTGTGGTAAGTGTCACGGGAAATGGATAAGACCATCTTCGCTATAAAACGACACCGTTATCTTTGCGTTGTTTTCTTTCTGTTGCCCTTTTTTTGCCTCTAAACAATTTTTACATCAACGTACACGGCTAGGCCTCATCAATGAAAAGAAAAAGAAAATAATAAAAAGTGAGATGAATTTAAACGATCTACGCAGACGATTTCTCTTTTTTTATCCACGTTTCATAATACTCATTTTACCTTTAATTATTTTATAATTAATTTATTTTTAATCATTTTTTTTAATTTTTTTTATTTTGACCGTTATTCTAAAAATCCTTTTTAACAATTATTTTATTTAATAATTATTTTAAAATTTATTACATATATTTTAAAAATAAATATTATTGATCTTATAAAAATTAAAAAATGCGGATACACATACGCGTTAACGCTTATGTTTTCGCTAGTTCTGTCTAATAAGTTTTATGAAACTCTACTGTTTAAATATTTGTTATGTTTTCTTTTATTTTTATATCCTTTTACTGTTTTAATGAGATATATGAAACTGTAACGGCGGAAAATGTTATCCTAATTTTTTTAAAATGTTATTGATTATTTTGAAACAGATATAATACAAGGTTATGCCTCTGGATTTGGCTAGGGTACTTGGCTTATCATTGGTTAGCGAGTATGTGAGGAATATTTCAGAATTCAGTAACAAACCTCAGGACTATGCATAGTTTATGCTTTTGAAAAAGGATAATGATATTTGACACTCGTCTACTCATGGATCAGAGACTTCAAAACCGCTTCAATAATTCAAACAAAATCGACTTCATAAACAAGCTTGATTCAAGTTTTTCTTTTTTCTTTTCTCAAAATAGTTCGATTCAATTTTGAACAAGTTCGATTGGGTTTTGTGTGCACACTACTGTTTTCTTGATCGCTCTTTAATTAAGAACACATTTAAATTAAAAAAAAAAATCAATGAAGAATGTAAGTACCTTAACTAAAATTAATTACAAAAATAGGAAATCTAGAAAATGATTGACTTAAACTGGACCTTCATTGGACCTTTGCAATTATAAACATATTAAAGAAAATAAATTCAATTCAAATTCACATGTTCCAAACAAAACACACAATATATCATCGATCAGTATATATAAATCAATATTTTCCATATAAAAGTGCAAATGAAATTTGAAGCCAAAACCTACGTTAGTAAACCTATAAAAGTGGGATGTAAATCAAATAGTAATTGTGCTTGTAATCAAATGTAAACAAAAATAAGAGTTGCTCCCTTACTACGCCAACCCATTGCTAAATCAGAAACAGTGTTGGTTCTTAATACATGACATTAAGCTTAAGGGATGTGTGTTTGACAGTATCCAGTCTTCAACGTCAAACCAAATCCTAATAGTATATATGACGTTACTTCTTACGCATCCTACAGTCCGGGGAGTTCTGTCGCAAGGGAGACAAAGGTTGTCTAGCTAAATCTTTATCGTCCAAATCAAACTTCTTCATTGGGCTATTTGTCCTGGGACTCACAGACTTTCTCTTGTTTGACTGCATAAGCCAAATGAATATAAATATATGTGAATCGCCAATGCACGTATGCTTTAAATATATGCTATCAATATGTGCACTTCATTTTTCTTTGGAATTATAGAAAAAACTCACCTTGGGTGATGGAGTGTTGGTATGTTTCTCAGCAGAATCAGGATGGTTCCTTTCCTTGCATAGCATCAGTAACCTTTTGTTCTCCTTTTCCAATACATTATTTTCATCAAAAAGTACTTTGACCTAGCAAGACCATGCAAAGTTGGATATTTATCAATAATCAAATCATCCAAAACAAAAGTAAATGGTCCGAGAAATTGGGGACCAATTTATGTTTACCTCCTCCTCCGCTTTGTGAAGGTTAGTTCTCAGATGCTCCTTGTCCTTCTCAAGTGACTTCACTTTGGCAACAAGTGACAAAACACTCAGAGCAGATGGACTCAAGCTACCATATCCAAAAAAAACAAAATAATTAGCCTATTAAAAATGAATTGACAAAAACTGAGAAGTCACATTACTTACACACATGAAAGAAACAAGAGAAGAGAATGAGGAAAGGTTGCAGACTCACCCCTTCCACACATTCAGCAACTTCTTACAGGACTCATTCTCACTGTTTGCTTGCAAAAATGCATATGTAGAATCGTCATCTCTAGTAATAAGTGATGCCAAAGCAGAACCGAGTAAATTAGTTTCTCCAGGCGGACACGCAGAAGACTGAATCTTCATGGAAAAAGCAAATAGCTTGGATCAACACTACCATTTCATGATTAAAAAAAGAAAAGGAGGGAAATGGAAGTTTGGAAAAGGACATAATGTTGGATATGTTTGAACAAACATTTTCATAAACACTCGTATGAAAAAAGATTAAACTAAGTTATTCTATAATTAAAATTAACTTAGGCATAACTTAAAAATAATCCTTTGGACAAGCTAATATAAGATAATGGATAAGTTAATTTTCACTATGGGTAAAACTTATTTTATTTTTTTCTTCATATACTCTTAGTTTGGTACTGTAAGGAGTTCACTGATATAGATATAGGTGAAAAGGAATATCACTTGCCGGTAGTAAAACTACATTAATATAAACGTTGTCAGTTTAACCGCTGACAAAAGTCAATCATATATTATGTGCAAACAGCACCATGATGCATTATTATTATAATTATTATAATGCATATAGCATACTAAATAATCTCAATTCCTTAGGCAACCAATGGAAACCAAAAATAAACCATTATTAAAGATAACTCAGTTCATGCTAATGTCAACGTAGCTACTGATTTGAAACAAAAAACACATCATATCAGCAACTCCAACTTATGGTGGCTGAATTACTTTCCAAAGACCCTCCTAGCAGCACATACAAATACGATCAGTGATTCGTCTATTCCCAAAAACCCAAAGGGACATCATTACTCTCTCAGCCGTTAAAAAATGAATAAAAATGAAGCCTTTACCATTATACTAAAACCCCTTCAAACCCCCATAACTAACATTCCAATATTTTCCACATCAAGTTTACAACCCACTAATTATGTTAGAACTTAGGTATATATTTACACTGTTAAAAGAGGGTGCGAAAAAAATGGTTACCAGTTCATGATGATGCTTATATTTCTGCACTTCATTCTGCATCAAGAGCAAATCTTGTTGCAAATTGAGAACCTGGGATTGCGCCTCCCGTGCCCGTTCATCAGCATCGTTCCCAAATTCCATCAACGCTTCCCTGTCCTTGTCATACAACGCGCACTCATTCTCCAACCGACAACGTTGGGCTACCAACTTATCACACTTCAGTGCCAGCCTATGATTCTCCTCCACGAATTTCTTCAGTGCTTGCGCGTTCATAGTCGCTTCAGACTGCTCAAAAAACCCAGAATTCGCATCATCAAATTTTAAAAAAAAAAAAAAAAGAAAATGACATGACATGACATGACAAAAAGAGAAAATCAAGAACAGTCTCGAAACCTTGATGCACTCGATGAGGCGGGTTTTACGCTCCAATTGAGGTTTAAGTGAGCGCAGACATTCGCGGAGACGCCACTGCGAGTCTTGAGAAGCTCGAAGCTTGGCCACTAGGGTTTCCGCCGGTACGGGAATCCCTAAGGAATCGTCGATGGTTTGTTTAATGCAATTGTCCACTTCTTGAGACAGATCCATTGGCGCAATTGATCGAACTCAACCAAACCAAAAGTTCAGAATTTGTGTTTGGATTCAAAGGATTAGAGAAAAAGGACGAATTCGTTACCCTTTATGGTGTGAATGAGTACATGATGTGAAGAAGGGACAAGGTGAGACTTAACCCTGATTTTGGTTGGAAAACGAAATCAAAATTGATTCTTTGTATATCCTCCATTTAATTTAAATGGGCTAGCCGTTAGGATTGTGTTCAGGGTACCAGCTTTTTCGGAGGTCCACAACTCTGTTATTTTATTCTTTTTATTGCTCTTTCCTTACAAACACTTCCTTTTACCGTTCACTAGCACACGACACCCGTGCGTTCGTACAGATAAATTTGTCTTATTTGTATTTATATATAAATACACATAAATATTTTAATTAATATTTTATTAATTATTTAATTTTGTTATAAAATAATTTTAAGAATTATAATTTTTAATTTTAACAAATTATTGATGACATATGTTAATTATGTGAAAATTATAAATTACAATTTATAATTTAAAAAATTATACTTAGATTGATATTTTTGAAAACTTTAGAATTAAAGAAAGAAGTTTCAAGTAAACATTGAAATTCTAAATAATAATATCACATAAATGTGCATATATTTCAAAAAAAATCCTTAAAAGTTAAAAGTTATTCTTAAAAATAATTTGTATAAACAAATAAGTATTAATAAAATAAAACTTTAACGATACCACAATGATTAGTATATAAGTAGAAGTTTTAACTAAATTTATCAAAATTTGAACTTGAATCTTCTCACAAAAAATTCATCTCCTATGTTAATCTTGAAGATGTACCTGAAAATAAAAGTTACTTATTAGGCTATTGTGAAAAAAAAGGATATCATCAATTATCTAAAACATATTTGAAAAATATATTAAGTATAAACAAACAACCAAGAAAATGTATAATGAGTATAATAAGATAAAACTTTAGTAATTAGATATGGCAATAATTGGTATATAAGTAGAAGTTTGAACTAAACTTACAAAACTTGAACTTGTATCTTCTCACAAAAAAGAGAAAATCACCTTCTATGTCAATCTTGAAGATATATCTTTGAAAATAAAAATTGTTGGTATGGCAAATAGGTAAGATATTCATGAAAAAAAAAATAGAATGTCACTAAATATGTAAAATATATTTAAAAATTATATTAAGTATAATCAAACAACAAAGAAAACATATAATGAGTAATAATAAAATAAAACATTAGCAATTAGATAAAACAATAATTAATATATAACTATAAGTTCTAAACTCACGTAAACTTGAACTTCCACTTTTGCACAAAACAATCATCTTATGTGTCACCCTTTAGGTTGAAGTCTTCATGTCTACATACTGATAAAAAAAAATCCAATTAGTAATTGCACATAAATATGCCATAAATAAAACAATTAATAAGATTACAATTGACCACAGATTTTGAAAAAATTTCCTTAAAAACAACATTGGTAGTTGTTTTTAACGATTTTCCCTCTTTATCATGGATTAAAATTTTCAGACATTGCTTGCTTTGCACTCTAGAAAATGTCACATATAATTGTCCATGACTGAATACAGGTTTTGGAAAGTATAATCTTATTGCTTTAAGTGATTGTCCTTGAGACTTATTAATAGTCATAGCATATGAAACAGTTATAGGAAATTGCCTTCTAATAAACTTGAAAGGCCAAGGTGATTGGGATGGAGACAATGATATTCCTGGAATGTAAATTAAATTTTCAATATTCTTCCCAGAAATGATGTTTGCTTCAATAACATGATTTGCAAGCCTTGTGACTATTAGTCTAGTTCCATTACAAAATCCTTCTGATTGATCTAAATTCCTCAATAACATAATTGGAGTTCCACTCTTTAATTTGATGTTATGATTTGGAAGACCAGATGTTTTTAACTTGTTAAGAAATTCTAGAGTAATTGTCTCTGGTGGAGAGTTATAAACTATATCAGACCTATCAACTGAGTCAGAGCTTAAGTACTCCTTCTCATAAGGAATTAAAGAAATAATGTAAACATTAATCTTATCAATAGTCTCAATATTCGATGCCAATATAGCTCTGGACTCTATAAACTTCTCATTTTTAAAATTCTCAACTATGTTTGGATACATAAACTAAACAATTGCTTGAATAGGATCAATGAAATTAGTGATGAGAAATTTATCAGGAATGTGTATCTCTGCATAGCCATCATTTGATTCAGATAGATTTCCATCTCCTACAAATAATAACCATTCTGAAAATTGTGTAAGGTCCTTTAGATCTTAGTTACTGGCATGACTTTGAAGTCTCATGTTTTTTGTCAATTTCAATAGTTGACAATATTGCCAAAGATAAGAGGAATTGATAGAAGCATTAACAATATCATATCTACTACCCCTTGGAATGACTGGCAGAATTTGTCTAAAGTCATCTCCAAATACCACAACCTTGCCACCAAATGGACTTTGTGCATGACTTGATGAACTCATGATATCTCTAAGACTTTTGTCTAGTGCCTCAAAGCAAAACTTATGTGCCATTAGAGCTTCATCCCAAATAATAAGTTTGCTAACTTTTAGGAGCTTTGCTAATTCACTACCTCGATTAACGTTGCAAGTTGAGTTTTGCAAAGTAGGAACATGGATTGCAAACTTTGAGTGAGCAGTTCTCCCTCCTAGTAATAACAAAGATGCTATGCCATTTGATGCTACGGTTAAAACAATATCACCTTTTGAGCGCAATGCAGAGGCTAATGTCTTCCACACAAAAGTTTTTCCGATCCTCCATATCCATAAAGAAAAAATAGGCCTCCACTTTGTAAGTTAACAACATTCATAATATATCAAATGCACACTTTTATTCATCTGCAAAAAAAAAAAATGAGCAAAATTTAAATATTTCTGTTAGTATTAATACATTAGTTAAATATTACTTTACATATGTAACGATCATAAAGTAAAGTATAACCTGTAAGAGAAGTTAATAAACATCAGAATTCATTTGCTAATTGTTCTTTGTTGTAATCTCTTTCAGCATGGATTAATTTATTCCCAACTTTAGTTCTCACAACATCTTTTGGTAGTGGCATTGGAGGATAATCTCTTAAACTTTTTTTCTATTAAGTTGCAATAGATCCTCAATTTGCAATACGGCTAAGTTTTGTAATTCATCATCATTTAGCTGCAAGTCTATGATTTAGATTCATCAATAAGATTAACATTCTAATCCCAAAGTTAGAATAATTAAGCAATTTGCTACATTAAAGTAAGATTATTGAAAAGATGTGTACCTTGATTTCTTGTTAATATTTTTGATAATGTAAAATATCATCCACGAAGCGAGGCCACGTATGTTCCCAAACATGCTCAAGTTTATTAATACTATTAGAAATAAGCATTATGACAAATAATTTTCTAAGGTAGTGATCAGATCCCCACTTGCTAGCTTCTTTTATAGCTTCAATGTATTATGTATCATCATGAAGAAATCCCATTGCAAAGCGAGCTTCCCGAAAGGTAGGATATTCAATTCCAGAAACAATTCTAATTTCTTTGTAGCTACATGGTCCTTTAACTACAGCCAACATCATTCTTAAGTAAAACAATTCACCAGTACTTGGTGGGATCCAATTTAGTGTTCCAATAGTGTAGCCTTGCTTCCTTGGTTGCCAACATCTATTCTTAGAAACATAAACAAACTTTGTCACAAACTCTGTATATGTAAAAATTGTACCTTCATTGTAGATTTCATTTGCTTGCACCGATGATGTAAACATTGATTTCTTTACACTTGGCTTAGAAAGCAATGAATCCATGTCCTCTTCATCATTGAAAAACATAGATTGCTCATTTGGTAGATGAAAATATAGTCTTTCAACTGCTGGTGTCCTTCCATGAATTGGAAAAGAAAAAAAATTCTCCAACAAGCTTCACATGGAGAAACATACCTACAATCGAGATAATGTTTGACCTCATCAATGTTTTGAATTTTTAAGTCACCTTCAACTTCTGAGGAAACAATAGCAGTTGTTATCCTATCATATCCCTTGTTAATATACTTAAATAAGTATTTTATTGACGTGTTTTGGTTGCACCATTCAACATTAATATGTGCTCTGTACTTAAGTAACAACTTTGCATTATAAGGGACAACAAAACGGTTGTGAAGAAATGTACCATTTTTTTCTATCTATCCCTTGTTAATATACTTAAATAAGTATTTTATTGACGTGTTTTGGTTGCACCATTCAACATTAATATGCGCTCTGTACTTAAGTAACAACTTTGCATTATAAGGGACAACAAAACAGTTGTGAAGAAATGTACCATTTTTTTCTATGATATTTTCATCATTTCTCCTCCTATACAAAGGATATCCATCTTAATCAACAATTGTTGTTGCTTGAATTTTTTTTTTGGAAAAAACTTAGAACATCGACCATTTTTCATGCATGGTGAAGCCTTAATAGTTAACCCACATGGTCCATGCATTATATGATTCTTAACACACTCATATAATAATGGATCCTTTTGTTGGTCTGGAATCTCTGCTGAGATGATTTTATTGATATCTTCAAGGCTAGGATACTTATTTGAAGGATGTAAGAATAAAAGTATGTGAGCATGAGGCAAACCCCTTTTATGGAATTCAATAGTGTATATATATGTAAAGAATGCATGTTAATTGGTTAGAGGCATTTAAATTCAAATAATGAAGTGTCAATGAAGCTAGTTACAATAGGAAATTTAATAATGAGGAAAATTTAACTTACACACAAGCACTTTTCCAAAAATTTCATTCAGCTTAAAGTCACCTAGTAATTCATCAAGCTTTATTTTAAAAACTCTAGATATTATATCAAGCCTGTCTTGAGTATTTAGATTCATTGGTCTTAAAACCCTTTGTATTTCTGGCCATTGTGGATTACATGTAATAGTCAAGAATAAGTCTGGGAATCCCAAATAACTACATACTGTCATGCTATCAAAATATAATTGATTCATGTATCTTCTACTTCCTACAAAAGTAGAAGGTAAGATGACTCGTTTTCCAATATTTGATGGTTGAGATTGATTTTGACCATGAATTGTCGAGTTTAAATCTTTTTCACTAATTTAACCATGAAATTCATTAATTTGTTTTTCTTATTTTAACAATTCCATTAGGATTTCTAAATTTTTAGAGATAGTTCATGTTTATTTCATTATATTTATGTCGGTTCATGAGAAGTCTTCCACTCCATATATCGAAAATCTAAAATAGACCTGAAAAACCTTTTATATGTTGGTGGGTTTGCATACTTGAAGTTATTTTATGATGTATTGATTTCATCGGATTCCATTTAAGATAAAATGAAGAGGTTCCACCGTCATCCTTCGCCGTTTAGACCGAGGTTACTCGAAATGCTCATCTCTAGAAGAGTTTGGTTTTGAGATTCTTGATAATTATACCGTGCACGAAGAAATTACACAACATTTATTTGACTAAAAATATATATTAATAACTTATTTATCTTATTTAATTAATTTTAAATATACTATACAGAGGAACAAAGTCGTTATAACTTCTTGTTTTAAATATTTTTATGATATCATAATAATTATAATTTTTTATATGATCACTAAAACGATAACTCCATAGAGAATAAATTATATTTGACTGATGTCACGATTTATACCTAAATTATTTTTTAAATGATAGAAAATTGATGGATTTGAGTTTAACATAAATACTAATAAAATACTATGTTTTAAATGTTAACTACTGTTATTATACTATTCTCTTATTAATAATACTACTGTTACTATACTATTCTCTTATCTGAGTATCTAAATATATTAAATTATTGGATAGAATTATGTCACATTTAAGAATTGTATTGGACAAGTGTGACACTGTATTGCGAGAATCTAAATATATTAAATTATTGGATAGAATTATGTCACAATTAATAATTGTATTGGACAAGTGCGACACTGTATTGCGAGAGATACAATTATATTTCGTAAGAAAATATTTTATTTATGATATTTTCAAAATGTAATTTATAATTGTTTTTAAAAATATGTTAATATATTTATATTAATTTATATTAATTTTTAATAATATCCTGCAACAATTTTTTAATACGAAAGGGTTAATATATACTCAAGATGAAATATAAATGGTAAGTAAATAAAGAAATAAAGGAAGAAGAAAAAACTATCTTAATATATTTTTTATTACATTTAATTTTATATTTTATTATTTATTAACATTAAATGAAGTATTTTAAAAAAAAATATTTATCTAATTTAAATTTTATAAATACTTATTATATTTATACTGTAAATGTTGCTCCTGAAAAAAGATACATGTAATTTATTTCATAAAAAGTATTCCTATTTAATTCAATGTTAAATATGTTTTTTTTTCTTAACTCAATAAAAATATAGTTAGTTTTTATTTAAAATTTTGGTCCAACTTTGTCGTTTAGAAATGCGTGGATTTAATTTTAACTAATTTTTGTTAAATTTATTTGACATTTCAAACGTGTTTCATTGCAACATTTGAATTTTTAGTACTTCGACATATTATTAAGACTTTAGTTAAATTTAGTTCTTCAAATTTAGAAATGCGTGAATTTAATTATTTTAATAATATTTTGTTAAGTATTATGAAACACGTTTGAAACATCATATAAACTTAAAGGAATTTGGTTAAAATTATTAAATTGACTCCTTTTTAAGACTGGGGTACTAAATTTGGTCAAAGTTTCAAAGTGAGACTAATTTCAATTTTAAAATAAAATTAAATGACTAAAATAAAGGAAAGTAACAAGTTGGGAATGAAAATTATAAACAGATACTAGTAGGAAATGGGTAAGAGTACTTTTCATACCCACATGTTAATGGGACATGGTACAAGTATCATTTTTACATGTGGACATCCGTATCCACTAAACTCTAATTAACAAAATTACCCTCATATATCTATTATGTTGAACGTGATTTAATATTTAATTTTTTAATTTTATTTGGATTTGTATGAATTTGAATTTATTTGGACTTTATTTGAAAAATATAATAGTGATATATTGTATTTTATTTGAAATTATGGTTCAAATATTTTGTTAAATATTTTTAGAATTATTTTTGTAAATACGCACAAATATTAAAAAACATTTGGGTACCCATATAATAGATATTGCACAAATATGGAGACGAGTACGATGTGGATATTTATCCGAGAGAGCTGCTATCCATAACCTACTCACATCATTAACATCTCTACTTTTGTCGGTAACATCATATTTGATAGTTGGTTTCTTTAGTGAATTTCTTCGATAAATTATAACTCTGATCTCACACCCAGTCTGATGAGATTTGTTTATATATATATATATA
>Ga0214543_1011985_pt1 | contig 11814 bp, 10 predicted proteins | sample CNSS2metaG_FD_160094 | JGI IMG/M metagenome (GOLD analysis project Ga0214543, IMG submission 160094) | Root nodule microbial communities from cowpea collected in UCLA plant growth center, Los Angeles, California, USA - CNSS2 | ecosystem: Host-associated > Plants > Roots > Nodule | place: USA...
ATATATATATATATATATATATATGAGGGTATTTTTGTGAATTAAAGTTCAGCGGGTACGGGTATCCACGGGTACGGATACTATGATACCTGTACCCGCCCCGTTAACATGCGAGTATCAAAAATACCCATACCCACGGGTAGCGAGTATCCATTTTTAGTATTCATTTCCTACCTGTTGCGGGTTTTATCCGCGGATATCCGCAGGTACGAATTTTTTTGACATCCATAGTCTTGACCGTCGGCCGAGACGAACCGACCCGAGTTGGCTTGGGCCGACATCTGAGATGAGCCAGCCTAGGTCGGCATGGGTCGATGTCCGAGATGGACCGACGATCGAGACGGATTGGTTCGGGCCAACGAGCGAGATGGCTCGACAAGGGCCTACAGCCTAGACAGGCCAACCTAGGTCGATTGTCGAGATGGGTGGGCTAAGACCGATTGTTGAGATAAGCAGACTTATAGTGAATGTTTAATAATATATTTTAAAAAATATATTTTTCATGTTTAAAAAGAAAATTCATGACCCTGGACTTTGTGGCTATGTGAGCTTTTTTGGTCCCGATGCATGTGGACCAAACCATGTGAATTGGATCAAATTGACAACTCTAATGATAGGCCATGGAAAATTCCTCGAGTGAAGAGAAGGTATTCAAAATGTTAATGGCAGAAAAGTTGTGGGGGTAGTCACTATTAACATGTTAAGACGCAACTGTTGAATATATATATATATATATAATTTTATACAACCAAATGATCATATAGCCAGTCTCTCATAATCACATAAGCATGTTCAGCATCCACATCCTCTTCAGGAGATCCAGGCCGGTGAGCAAATCCGTGACCTCTACCTGGGAACACCACTACTTTGGAGCCCTCTCCAATTTTCTTCTGAATATTCTGGCTTTCACTTACCACGCAAAGTGGATCATTATCTCCTAAAATAAATAATACAGGAGCTTTTATATCAGAAGCAGCAAGGGGATCCATCCTTGTACCGTAAAAGGAGATTCCAGCACCAAAACAAGAACCATGGTCTTGCGCCAGCACCTTCAACACTTGGCCACCTCCAAAGCAGAACCCAACAACGCCAAGTTTCTTGGAAATCCCTGCAGCCATAAATTCATCAACCAGCCATTTTGTCCATCTGCTAATATCTTCTGCTATCCTCTCTGGGTTTTGTCTACCAATCCACTCTTCAAACACATCTGCCTGCTCCTTTGTCCAAGGATTTCCACGAAATAAGTCTGGAACTAGAATGCTGAAATTTTTTTACAATCATAAAGTGAAAACAGACACTATACAATGTACATAGTGAATTTTATAATACGTTGTTGATAAGTAGGTGTTGAGGAACATACTTGTAACCATTGCAAGCTACCCGATATGCAAAATCTCTAGTGAAAGAATCCTCCGACCCGAAAACATCAGAAAGAAGCAATAGGCCGGTTCCATTGTTATTTTTCACTGCCTTGAACAGATAAGCACGGATATTATCAACACCCTCCCCAATTGAAAGCTCTACTCCACTCACTAGCTCACATGCTTCATCATCTATCCCATCTTGCACATTCAGTAAGCTACATGATATTTTTGAGTCTGCAGCATCTTGAACAGGTCTTGGAAGATTCAAATCGCACTTTTTCTGAAAACATGCTGAAGAATCGCATTCAACAATGTAAATATACTCCATGGTCCAGAGAAGAGACTATTGTGTGAAGGAATTCAGGAGTTTATGTCTGGGATTTGGAGTCCAAAGTTGGACCCAACCCACTCCATGTATGCATGCCTTCTCAGGTGTAAAGATCAATTAAGCCATTGTGGTTTTGAGGAGGAAAGAGGAAATAAAAGCAGTGCCGTCCTCAATATGCATCCAAGTAACATTATAATATTCAATGTCATTTAACAATGAAAAACAACGTCAAGAAAGTGAGAGAATAAGAGATTAAGAGAATTTTGGTACCAACTGCGAGACATTCTAAAACAACAAAATATGAAATAGTTACATGGTTCATCTAAAACCAAAAGGTCACACCTGTAAAGGTAGACCATTTATATGCACTAACACCAGGCTTCTGAGAAAAACTCTTGGCCACTGTTTCTGTTTTCATCAATAAACAACTCCTTAAGACATCTAAGTACAAATCAATCAGCATATCACCCTTAAAATGGGAGTGGAAATGACACACCCATGGTTTTCTTACCCAACCAAGCATCATTTTGTTACAACAGCACATACAACTCTACCAATTTGAGTATTTTGAACAGAAATCATGTGATTACTGAGTCTTTCTATAACTAATAACAAAAAGGGGAGAAGAACAAAGGTGTGAGGGAGCGAATAACGTACAGAGGAGAGGAGAAACGGAAGTTGGGAAGAAACGGCACTGACGGCTGAGAGGCTTTGCTATGTTTATGTTTATTCCACTACAAACACAAACTGATCCTATGCTTGTCCTTACAACTGTTGACATCCTTCCACCAATTACCTCAAACCTCCAAGAGGAATGAATGTACATAAATGCTTGGTTTCCGGGGTAGATATTTCATATTGCTTCTATCCTTTATATTATCCTTTTCCAAATCAAAAATACTGCTCTATCAATATTTTTAAACATATAATTACTTTTTCAAATTTATATTATGATATTTTTATTATTTCTAATTAATAATAATTTTAGTGCCAAATATCTTGGAGTTAATAATTAAATTACGTTGGAATAACCACAATAATAGAATTGATTAATCTTATCCTGAGTAGGCGTTAGTTAGACAGCCAGCGCATTTTATATCACATGGAACGTTGCGACTAACGTACTCTTGTGATGTACACTTTCTCAGTATCCACCATTGGGGTTCGGTTAAAAAAATAGGCATATTCTCTCTCACTCTCTCCCTTTCCAAAGCGTCCTTTTCGTAATCGTAGTGTCTTTCATCAGCGTCTCTGTGATCGTCCTCTGTTCTGCTCTGTTTCTCCACTCGCTATCTTCTTCTTTTTTGTTTTCTTCCTTATTTATCTTTTACATTAAAAATCTTCTTGCTTCTTACCTGTTCGTCGTCGAACGTTCTCCACCCAGAAACGATAAAATCACTTGCCCCAGACAAAGGTAGTCAAAGGTCTGAATGGATCTGTGCGCTGTCCATGCGAAGAACCTTTTCCACACAAATTCGTTTTGCCATAGACCAATTTCCTTCAATTTGGGAAGGAGAGGAGTTCCTTTCAGAGTTGTTGATGGACGAGTGTTCGAGATCACTGTTCTGAGGCCAAAGCTGTACCGTAGAGGGCTTCGCCCATTTCTTGTCAGCGCCACGGGCAAGAAGAATAATGACAACTCCTCTTTCTCTTCTGGTCCGTGAATTGCTTTAATTTCATATTTACATTTTTTATAGTCAATAACTGCTTGTTTTCGACTTGGGAATTTCTTTCAGCTGTTTTATTCGTCTGAGATCACAATTACATATAGCAACATCACATGCATGTCAATTGATTTAGGGTATCTTTGGGTGTTAGGGTTTGGAGAGGAAGGAGATTTGGGCAATTTTTTTTTCATTTTTAATTATTGATAAATATTCTTTAATTTTATATATTTTATAAAATTAATGTGTTCTTATACGTTAATTGTTTGTTTACTTTTATAAACAATAATAACTCTAAAAAAATATTTTTGCTTCCTTTTGTTCCTTGATTTAATTTTGTCCCTCAATCCCAAGTAATTCCATGGAAATTGTAATCCTCCTTCTCTTATTAACTGCAATTGCGAAGCTTATCTTACCTTTGGTGGCCCAAGTTCCCAGTTATTTATTATTTTTATACTTGTTTGTGGATTTTTGTTTGTGCTGCTTCCTATCCCTCCCCTGGAAATTCATTGAATCTAGCTCAATATTCTACTTCCCTTCGGGGGAACATAAATCAATTCTGTAAATAGCTTATCATTAGGATTTAGTAATTTATTTTAACACTTTTCCATTTTTCAATTTTTTTTTCTTAAATATCTTCCAATCTTTTGCAAATAAAAGAAACTATGATTTCTATTTAACAAGATTCAACAAATGAAAGAACAGGTCCAGTCCAAAAATCAAGGATTTTGTTGCTTCTTTATCAAGTTCAGTCTAGAGCTCGCCTCTTTCCGTGTGAGAGAAAGCTTTATGAAGAAATGACGAAAATGAGGAAAGACTATAGGTTATCCCTTTGTTTAATTTGTGATGTCAGTTTTAAAATTTCCAACTTGGGTGCTATAATCATGCTTTTATAATTGTTTTGCAGTTGTGTTGCATAAATTTTGCCTTCTTACAAACTTGATACATAATTGTAATTTTAGAAAAGAATTCATTATTACCTCGTGGGACATTTCTGAAGTATGGACAATATGAAATTCTAAATGTGATAGTTTCTTATCTTCGAGTTTTGTGTACTTGGATTTAATTAAATACTCTGGCTGTGTCAATGATGTTTACACTGTCATCCAATTATAGACTATCATGTATGGTAAGATTTTCTTACTTTTTTAATAACTACTTTGGAAGTTATCCAAGGATGAGTTCTAATTGGTTGACTGTGTAAAAATCTTTATTACATTCTTATGCTGCTATCTTTGTTGGAGACTTGAGATATTTTTTGTTCCTCTAAAGATGCTTTCTCTTCTCTTTGTTCGGAAAGGGTTGAGAACAAATGTTCTTATTATCAAATTGATCTGATATTTATTTTTCTTTTACCAAATTTTTCATGAATGGGAGTGATATTTATATGGCATACGTGAAGCAGTTCTGTCTGGTGAAAACTACTTGGTCTTCTATTGTACTGTCCTTATCTTTTCTTGGGTAGAATTTGAAGACCACTTGTTGAAAAAATATCGTAGAGAAAAGGATGGAAATTTGGATTGATCACTCAAATAAGTATTGACGTCATAGTAAAACCACACTACCTAATACCTTGTTTTCCATATTATTTTTTTTTCATTTTATTGTTTTCTCTTGATAATGATATGATGTTATTGGAGTTCATTATGAATTTGTTGGTCATTACAGGCAATGATGAACGGTCTATGCCAGAAGGAGATGGTACTAGAGGAAACAATTCTGCTGATGGTAACAAATCAGATAGCAACTCTGAGAAATGTCATCATGCTAATCTGGATTGGCGTGAGTTCAGAGCAAAGCTATATAGAGATGAGCTGGTGATGCATTCATTCTAAATGGGATCTATATGTAGCTCTTGCGTGCCATTTTTAAGTGGAGGGGATGAATTTCTTCAATCTTATTCTTTTTTTATGTTTTGATGATCGTCAACTTCATTTCAAAAAAATGTTATTTCAAACATCAATTAGAGCCACACCTGTACTTTGTTACAGTCATAGAAGCATGTTTAATACGTTCAGAACTGTCTACTCTTGATGAATTTGTCAACAATCTAGGACACTTGGTTGATTCAGACAATTATCCTACACCTGTTCTGTTAACCCAACTAATGATTTATATTGGTGACCAGGTTTTAAGCCCTATAGGCTTGATTAATACGCTTTTATTAGTATTCTTTTTTACTTGTTGGTACTTGCAATACTTTTAATTATTGATGTGGACATAATCATTTATGGTTTAGCATATGTAAGCAATGTAGTGATTTACTTACTTGCACATTATATTTTGTTAATCGGTTTTCTTCACTTCATTAACAGAAAGAAATATCAGATACTGACACTCATAATCAAAGTGGAACTTTGCCCGATTCCAATCCTCTTGGAACACTGTGGGCTCATCCTATTCCTGTGCCTGAGACTGGCTGCGTACTTGTGGCTACCGAAAAGCTTGATGGTGTTCGCACCTTTGAAAGAACTGTTATTCTTCTTCTCAGATCCGGAACTAGACATCATCAAGGAGGGCCTTTTGGAATTATCATTAACCGTCCTCTGCACAAAAAAATCAAACACATGAAACCTACAAATCATGATCTATTAACTACCTTCTCTGATTGTTCTCTGCATTTCGGTGGACCTCTTGAGGCAAGCATGGTTTTATTGAAAACAGATGAGAAGATGAAGCTTCCGGGATTTGAAGAGGTAATTCCTGGGCTATGTTTTGGATCTCGAAACAGTTTGGATGATGCTGCAGGGCTTGTGAAGAAGGGGATTCTCAAGCCCCAGGACTTCAGATTCTTTGTTGGTTATGCTGGATGGCAACTAGATCAGCTGAGAGATGAAATTGATTCAGACTATTGGTATGTAGCTGCCTGTAGCTCCAGTTTGCTTTGTGGGGCATTATCAGATTCTTCAGAGAGTTTGTGGGAGGAGATTTTGCTGCTAATGGGTGGGCATTATTCAGAATTGAGCCGGAAACCAAAGCAAGACATGTAGGTATTATGGTTTCAGATTTAGAGACAACTGAAGAAGGTGTAATCAGGACCATTTATCCTCCTTTCAAATAAGTAGATCTTTATTCTCCTTTCCCTCTCGGTTATTGCAAGAGGAATTGTACCTTGCTGGGTTCTTGTAATTATACTTCGTTAGTATAGTTTGATGTAAGTATTACAATAATTATGTTAGCTGCATTTTACAATATACTTCAGAATTTCATCTATACCACAAAGAGCTCCAACAAACATTGAATTGGTATTTCCACAACCTATATGCGCGGATGATAATGGAATCTGCACCCAACCGCTACCCGAAAACCCCGAATTAAAAAAATCGATCGGAGGTCGGATCAAATAAGTTAAGTCGAGCTTAATTGGTTTTTTTGGACGGTTTCTGATTCAATTAAATTTTGTGATAGTATTCGATCTGAGCAAGAATTACTATAGAATTTATATTTGAAAGTTGCAAGTATAATTTATGTTGTATGCTTGCTCAAGTGTCCTTATGTCTGCATTTTAGAATATGGTTGTCTTTAGGCTAATAGCTTTTTCTATAATACTGAAGTGAAGTACTGGATACAAATTCCTTCATTTACAATACTCAATTCCAGGTTGAGCATTCAAACTCACTATTTTTTCTTGTGTAGCATCTGGTTTTTGTAAAGATTATAATGTGTGTAGGGCTTGTGAGTAGTTGTGTAATCTTTTTGGAAGAATTTGTTAGTTCTAATCAGGGGATCTGAATAGAATTATTAAAACAATTTTCTGGAAAATTGTTCACAATTGACCTCTCATTATCTGGTGGTTCTATAACACATTCACGAGTCTTTTGAAAGGTATAACCAAAAAGTAATATATAGTGTATTTAAAGGATTATTAATAACAAAATTTAGTACTAGTTTACCTCAATTTAGACAAATATCAATGATAAAGTGTTCCACTAAGTATAAATATTATTATTTTTATTATTGTAACTTTTAGCTTATATAAAACTATTTTGACGATGAATACATGTGTCTCTTGTTAAGTACACAAGGACTCTTAAATTTTTTTAGCTTCAAGTTGTAAGGTCTCATTTAATAATTAAACTCGATTGAATGAAAACGTCATACAATATAATATGATGAGCGAAGATATACTCCACATAATTATCCCAAAACTACTCAGGGGAAACCAAGGCACACCAAAATAAACACTTAATATTCAAAAACAAGGTAATACATGGGTCATGGCCCTAAATAAAACTTGGAGAAATGGAGACCATCCCAAAGGAGCTAAGCAGCGGAATCATCGTTTCCCTGTTGACCTCGGGTACCTCTCGCATCTGCTCACATCAATAAATTGATGATCATCGCAAAAGGAGAAAGACCACACATACAACCAAACAAGCAAAAGGATAAGCAAGAATGAAAATAGTTTGTCATACAGTTACATGTTATGACTCTTCAAACAATACACTAAGACTCAAACACGACTCATCCGAATACATATAATTAGTCAGATTCAGCGGATGCTTGCACTTGTGGTGGACTTCCTGCTCTACCGAGCGCTCTCCACCGAGCTAAATGTTACAATGTTTCATCCCCCACACACAAGGTTAGCCCTTAATGAGTTTCAGGCCTCCTGCTACTCTCACCACTAGACTCAATACGCTCTATGTGAGACTAACTAACTCTATAGAGTGTCAGGATGCAATCTTACCTTGAATCCTTACTAAATTATATAGATGGGACACCACCATGAACTCCCACTAACAGGGGTCATGGAATTACGTCTCGACCAAACTGAGGCACCACCATGAGATCTCACCTAGAGACCCATGGAATTACGCCCTAACCAAAATGAAATCATATTCCACCCACCAAGTAAATACTCATCATGCATATAAATCTCATGTCAACCTTTATAACCAATCCTCATTCATATTCCATGTCAAATCCATACCAACTCATCATTCTCAATCCATGAAGCCATCCATACATGCAACATGCCCAAATCATGTTAAACTCATTCATCACAGACTATAGATTATCTCATTCATACATAATCACCCAATTCATATTTTAAAAGCAAGATCAATACAAACATATAGTCAACATTTGAGAACAAAGAAACAACAAAGCAAGCCGCATTCTCACCCAACTTCTCGCTCAGGCAGAAAGGTCTCGCTCAGGCGAGAGGGACTCTCGCTCAGGCGAGAGGGACTCTCGCTCAGGCGAGAGGGACTCTCGCTCAGGGGAGCTCCTTTCACCTAGGCGAGAGCTCGACAAACAGGAACAGTGGTCTTCTACTTATTCTCGCTTAGGCGAGACTCCCCTCGCCTGAGCGAGACATCCACTCGCTCAAAACAGAGTTGGTCGCCTGAGCGACAACTCGCGTACAAGAGCTTGGGCGAGCCTCTGTTAATCTCGCCTAGGCGAGACATGCTCGCTTGGGCGAGAAAACCAGTGCTCACCACTGTTCTCTCGTGCAACAATCCAACAACACAACCCAAACATCGCAATAAGACATTTCATAAGCTCATAGCAGCATACAATCCATACAATCATGAAATATCATCAAAGCAAGCATAAAAATCGAAGATTTAGCAAAACCCTAACTTCCCTTACCTGGAAAGGGACTAATATCAGACTTTGACCCTTAAGCCAACAAACTCAGTAGCTCTAGAAGCATATTTATGAACTGGAACAACGACACAGAAAAGGAACGAGGTTACCACAGTGGACCTCTAGCGGAAATACGAAAAGGAGACTTAGAAAGGAACTAGTATGAGCTGAGAGTTAAGTTACATGAATTAGAGTTGAGCTTAGAGCTAGCTTGACCAAGAGGGGACCAAACCCTAGCAGAGTTGTTTGTTGGGAAGCAAAGAGAGCATGAGAACGGATTTTTTCTTAAAATGAGATGGGATTGGGAGTGTTATAGGACTTTTTGACAATTTTCTACATGCATGTGTAGATTGCTCATTAGGTCTCAGAGCCCTCTTTTTCTTTTTTGCATGGAAGTGTTTTCTTACATAGACAGCAAGAAAGAACTAGGTTAATTACATGCTTTAGGTCATCTTGGATTACTATTTTTTTAGTTTCATGACTTTCTATTGACATTCTTTAAATTATGATACAATGAGGTGGTTTCTTTATCTATCTATTAGTGACAACACTAAATCAAGATTTTTGATTAATGATTTGGAATAGTTCTTTGTTGATTTGCAGACAATCCGATATGAAATCTCAAGGACAAGTCTAAGGCTTCACATTTTAATTGGGCATCTATATTTTACATAGACTTTGTTTGTTGTCAGGCGCTTCTTTTTGTGGTTCTCTTTACATAGAGTCGTCTATATTTTATAGCACTTATCTGATATTTCTTAAGGACTCGTCTAAACCTTTCTAGCATGCAACTGACTTGAACTCATCTTCTTTTGATGATTTTAACCATGACTTGTACCTTTATCAAAAGACTTATTCTTTGATTATGAATGAATGACATCTTTAATACTTGTTATACATTAGATACATTATACTAGACAAACCAAAACTATTTTATTTCTTATGATTAAAAGCTTGGAGTCAATTAATAAGATTGAAGAAGTGAAGACTTTCATCCTAAAAATCTTGGCATATTTGCCTTAACACTTTCTTTTAAGGGCTTCTACTTCCTTCGCCTCCCTTTTTTCTTCCTCCACCCCATAAGTTATAATATTCCCATCTTACCCTTTATTAAAAAACATTAAAAACATTAAAACCCCAATTTCACATGCCCTTTCATTCCTTGTGTAGTGAAATCCTTTGCACCTTCCTTTCTCTTGCTTAATTTCATTTTCATGCTTTTCACGAAGCTAGATTGAAGGCGAAATCCCTAGTCGACATATCATGGGAGTTGAAAGATTGAAGATGATATTGCAAAATAGGGTTTTTATTTCTCATATGTTACAAATTACAAACATAATATATATATATATATATATATATATATATATATATATATATATATATATAGAGAGAGAGAGAGAGAGAGAGAGAGAGAGTAGTAGCAGAGATAATATATCTCTGAAAAATAAAGACTTAATCTCTATAATTAAGCCAGTCCCTATATTGAAGCTAATCAATCTATATTTGGTAATTTATAATATAGTGAATCAATTAGAAATCTCAACACTCCTCCTCAAGTTGGTGCATATATGTCGATTAAGCCCAACTTACTTAAGAACTTAGAAAACACCGATTTTAAGACTAGTTTAGTGAGAATATCAGCCAATTAATCTTCTGTTCTGATTTTAGGCAACTCAAAAATCTTCTTATCCAGCTTTTCCTTGATGAAAAACCTGTCAACTTCAATATGCTTTGTGCGATCATGTTGTACTGGATTATGTGCAATATCACAAGCAGCTTTGTTGTCACAATAGAGCTGAATTGGTTGCCTAGGCGGATATCCCAAATCTTCCAACAGTAGCTTCAACCATAAAGCTTCAGATAGACCAAGTGCCATGCCTCTAAATTCAACTTCTGCACTTGAGCGGGCAACTACACTTTGCTTTTTACTCCTCCAAGTAACAAGATTTCCACCTACAAATGTGAAATAACCTAAGGTAGACCTTCTATCATCTATGGATCCCGCCCAATCTGCATTTGTATATACTTTTATGCCTTGATAATCAATGTGTTTAGTGAATAGAATACCCCTTCCAGGTGCAGATTTCAAATACCTTAAGATATGCATGACAACATTCATATGTTTTTCTCCTGGGTTATGCATGTACTGACTTACAACACTTAATGCATAAGTAAGATCTGGTCTGGTATGAGCCAAGTACATTAATCTCCCTACAAGCCTCTGATATCTCCCTTTGTTAACTGGTACCTGATTTGAATCAAGACACAGTTTCAATCCCTCTTCAAGACGAGTTGTAGCTGGATGACATCCTTCCATGCCTGTTTCTCGTAAAAGATCTAGAATATATTTTCTTTGGGAAAGAAATAATCTTGTTTTTGATATGGAAATTTCTATCGCAAGAAAATATTTTAGAGCACCAAGATCTTTCATTTCAAATTTACCAGATAAATAGTTTTGTAGAGCTTTCCTTTCCTCGGGATCATTTCCAGTAATCACCATATCATCTACATATATGCTAAAAGTAGTGATCTTACCGTGTTGTTTCTTTAGAAATAAAGTATGATCTGAATTGCTCTGATGATAGCCAAAAGCAATCATTGCCTCTAAACATCTTCCAAACCATGCCCTTGGGGATTGCTTCAACCCATACAACGATTTCTTTAATTTGCACACCTTTTGACTATGCTTCTTTGGAAATATTGATGAGGCTCCTTTGTCGCGGTCTTCACCGAAAAAGCTCTCCCAATCGGCGTTCCACCGATTGATTCTCGCTTAGAGCGAGGGAAACGCAGCGGAATGGTTCGTGTATAGTGTTTAGGCTCGAATCTCACTGGTTTCGGAAACCCTAAGAGGTAAAAA
>Ga0214543_1011986_pt1 | contig 11814 bp, 10 predicted proteins | sample CNSS2metaG_FD_160094 | JGI IMG/M metagenome (GOLD analysis project Ga0214543, IMG submission 160094) | Root nodule microbial communities from cowpea collected in UCLA plant growth center, Los Angeles, California, USA - CNSS2 | ecosystem: Host-associated > Plants > Roots > Nodule | place: USA...
TATATATTATATATATATATATATATATATATATATATATATATATATATATATATATATATATATATATATATATATATATATATATATATATATATATATATATATTTCTAATTATATTATTTAAATCAAGTTTTCACCATTCTTTTACAATTTAAATTTGCAGTCAAAATTATTTATATATGTGAAGCCCTTTACTCTTATTTCTCTAAGTTACCTCTCCTCATAAAGCTTAAGTGCATCAGCTCACCCACACTGAACAAAACGCTCCCCACAATTCTCTCCAGCTCTTCTCCTCTTAAACCCCCACACTCTCCACAATTCTAATCCTTCTTTTTCTGCAAATTCAGTTCTTGGAAGATAAACCCTTGTAGAGCTCCTAGTTGACTTTGCTTCCAACTCCCTCCCTCACAGTTGAACTGAAATCCTGAGCCCCCATTGTTGAGAACGTATCTTACCAAGCTCAAACACCATAGAAAGGTATGGGAAGCTAACCATTGTCTTAAATTCGTAGAGAAATCTGTTCGGATGACTTTAGATTGCATGATTAAGTGATGAATTGATGTTTGAACGGTACAATTGATTGTGTGTTGGATTGTGTGGAAAAATCTAGGTTTCTGCATGTGGGAACAGGTTCGTAACCTGGTATTTTCGCCTAAGTGAGCGGCTCTTGCCTGAGCGAAAACACCAGGAAACCCACTGTTGTTCCTGCGCGAAGTCTCGCCTAGGCGAGCTGAGGTTGCTTAAGCGAGAGGCATCCTCGTCTAAGCGACCCAGTATAGCCTGAGCGAGAGTTCGCCCAGATTTTTAAGTTTTGTCACTGTTAGAGCCTCGCCCAAGCGAGATTGACTTGCCTAAGCGAGATGGTCCCTCGCCTAGGCTAGATTGTCTAGCTTGAGCGAAAGCTCCTGTAGTGGGGTATGTGATGCTATACTTTAAAGGGTGAATTTATATGTTTGAAAGTGATTATGTGCAATTAGCCTCCTTTGTGAATGGTATGTTGTTGATAATGCTATGTATGGTGAATATGATGAATAGATGTGGTTGAGATAGAATTTCAAGGGAAATTCTGAAGAGAATGTTAGTGTGTGTGTAAGGATGTGAGGAATCCGTATTGGTTGGTATCCTGAAACTCCAATAATCATTCATGCTCAGATAGAGTAGAATGGATTATGTCATGAGGAGTAGCAAGAGATCCTAGTCTTTGGACTTGATTAAGTCTTAGACGCGAAGGGGACTTACCCTGTGAGTGGTTGGGTGATAACCCCTTGTGCTCAAACTTTGCAGAGTTTGGGAACCTTCATAGGTGCAAGCCACCAAGAGCTCCAATGTCACTTACACAATCCGGATATCGAGTCTAGAGTTATATAATTGAGTTATGTGTTGTGAATGATTTTACTCTGTGAACTGTATTAATTTTCTCTCATTTCAGTTAGCTTACCCTTCTTATTTTATGTTTGTTTCCTTGTGTGTTCCCCTTTGCAATGATCACTTATTATTGGTGTGAGCAGAGCAAAATCCAGATGAAGAAACCTCTCTCCTAGACAGGAGCTGATCTTGGCTTGGAATAGTGTCGCAACCGAAATCATGACGAGACGACAAACCAAAAATAAAATTTGAAAAAGAGTTTTGGAGTCGCCACCATAGTTATTATAGAAAACTATGGAAAACCATAAAAAAAGAGCAAGGTCTACGAAAAACTAGATTTTGGGTCCGGGAGTCGGTTACGCGTGGGGAAGGTATTAGCACCCCCCAACGTTCGTCCTAAGATGGTACTTTTAATTAAATGTGCAAAAGTTATGTGGTCTTTTCAAAATATTTAATTTTTCCCAAAAATATTAATAAAAGAATGTATAAAAAACAAAATTATTTTTTTTGATTTTTTGGGCCCGACGAGGATTAATCCTCGCTCCTACGTATCTCCATGTGAATGGAGAATCAGGGTTACGTAGTTCTTTTTGAAAAAATCTATTTGGAAAATTATTTGAAAATGGTTTAATTTGTTTTATAATTTTGAAAATCTTTTTATTTAAATTTTAGTATTATTTTAAAATTGGTGTCATGCGACGCGAGCGGCCGGATAAACACTTCAAATAATTTTTTTTCTAATCTTTTATTTTTTTATTTTTTAATCATTTATAAATTTTTAATATTTTTTTAAAGTTATTTTAGAGTAGTTGTGGATGTCATTGCGACGTGAGCAACCAAATAGATATAAAAGAGTAAACAAAAAAAGTTATATTTTATTCTTAGATTGATATATATTTTTTAGAAAAAAAAAAGGAACGAAAGTCTAAAATAGGTGTCATGCAACGCGAGCGGTCGAACAGACACCAAAAAAATGGGAAAAAAATTTAATGATTTAAAAAGAATAATAAAAAAATTGATAAAAATAAATCAAAAGAAAAAAAAGAATGAACTAGCAGTTATGTACCTTAAAAAATGTTCAATATCTCCTTACCTTTTCTCTTTTTCTTATTCTTTGCCTCCTTTTCTAATATTTTTGTTTTTTTTTCTAGAGAGATAAAGATGAGAGGTGTCTATGTGGGTGGTAACGAGAGAAAGAGAGAGGGTAGAGAATTTTTTTTTTTCTACATGTAGGAGTGGTGATGGGAAAGAATTAGAGTAGTGTAGAGAATTTTTTTTCTGATCATGACAGAGTGCGTATTTATATTCACAACTTACAATGTCAGTGCAATCTCAGCCTAAAACGAACAATATAAGGAAATAATTGATCATGATAGTAGCAAATTATGAGTATCAACAACTCGCAGCAAAACATAGCACAAAATCAATCATCATCAATAACAAATCAGAGCACAAAATTAATCCCAATTTATAATATTAATTCTTACCATTTGAAGAGATATTGCTTCTAATTATTATTATATAATTAATTTATCTATCAGGAACAAACGTAGAAAATATTTGAGTTATTGGGCTCATGAAAATTAATAATAAATTGTGCTCTTCCTCCTATTTTTTCTTCTTTTTTCTCTCTCTCTTTTCTTTTTTTTTTTTTTTTTTTTTCTAAAGTTGATGTTTGAAAATCTTTTTCAAGAAAATTTTGTTTCACATTTTTTTATTTTCCATTAACTAAAAAACCCTTTTTTTTATTATTTTTTTCGAAAATAAATATATTCACTTGGACGAAATTGGGTGTTGACAAATAGTAATAGTGACCCTTTTGAGTTAGATTTTTGGAGTTTTAAATTGTATGAACTGACTCCATTTTGTATAGACTACACCTCTACCTTAGAAATTTATATGGTTATTTTGGATGACTGTATCGGCACTTTATAACTGCTTATCCATACTACCTGCTTTGTTGAATCATGATGTGAATATTTTATTTAGTAATATAAAAACTATTAATTGGGATGTTACAATATAGTTTCATGAAATCTACATTTTGATTTCCACAAAATTAAATACATATTTAGTCACTCGATTTTTTTTTAAAATTAAATATTTATGGCATACCATATATTATCAATTTAAGAAAAAAAAAGAAAAATATTATTTCGTTTACATGAATAATAACATCAATTAGTTATTTAAGAAAAGTATTAATAACTAGATATGGCAATAAAATTGAATATTTATCATTATTAACTAACATTTCAACATTATATAAACGGTAAACTAAAATGATTTAATTAAAAAAGAAAACTAAAAACCACTTTTTAAGGACTAAATTGTATCTCTCATATTCACATCGTTTATGGGGTGTTTTTTTTATAAGAAAAAAAAAGGATAAATAAGAAAATATTAGAAAAAAAAAGAAAGTACAAAAAGTAATATAATAAAATGAAATGCTTATAACGACCCATATTTTGTTCATCTCTATCATAATTTGTATAAAATGTAAGAATTAACATTTTATTTTTTCAATTTCTTTATATATAACTTCATAAATATCTATTGGACTTTCTTATAGAGTACATCATCACATTGATGATAATGAATATATCTCTAGTCTTTTCTTAGAAACTTCGATGTTTTTAGACTTTCCCTTTCAGAGATTGAAGAAATCAATCTTTACGTCCTTGTACGGATAACGTGTTTTTGTTTTTGTTTTTTTTATCGGATAACGTGTTTGGTTCCACTCTTCCTTTAGTTTTTTTCTATATATAAATTTTGAAAACCATAAATATTAAATAATAGTCTTATCTCATACGTGGCTTGATGCCGACATACCTTTAATTTTAGTTTTTCAGAGTCATTCACTTTTCCAGTAATATATTAAATTTCAATAATTCAGTATAGTGGATAGGCACATTGATATGTTGAGCTGTTCCTGGCCCTTTAAAATATATTTGATATATTAATTTTTTAATATATTTTAAAACATTAATTTAATATATAGTAGTGTATTTTAAAATCAAAGAAGAAAAATAGTGCTAAAAATCAAGGCAAAAAAAAATCAAATTAAAAGTTACAAGAAATCACATATGAAAGTGTCACTCGTGTTTGATTTAAATATTATGCGAAAATTTACTGAAAATTTGTTGAGAATATAGATTTGGTTTTTATTTTCTTGATAGTATTCTTTTTTTTGCCAAATAGTGACTCAAAAATAGTACTGTTCATTACAGTTGTTCATAATTCAATATCTGGAGAGCCAAATTCTAAACATGACTGGTGCAATTTTATCGGAAAATTATCGAAATTCGATTTCTTACACATTCAGTTCTGAACTGGTCTTTATTTTTTATTTAATAAATGAGAGAAAATGAATTTAAGTATTTAAAAATAAAAATACTAGCATGAAAACTAAATATTTTAAAATAAATATCTTGAATAAAAGTGTAGAAAAATATATATTTGAAAAAAAAAGAAAGGTAAATTATACTGGAGAACAATATTTTGGAAAGAAAAATATTGTAAAATAGTAATTTAGAAAAATAATTACATTAAGAACAAATATTTAGAAAATATTATAATTTAAAAATAATAATTTAGAAATTTAATTAAGTTAAGAACTAGGTAGAATGTGGTGCTTAGCGAGAATTTTGTATATCAAATAAATGTTTTTAAGATTTGAAATAAAATCGGTGCGTGTCTGGTTGAGTAAAGTCGGTGTATCGTAATTTACTTTTTTTTTAATGTTGTTTGATATGTGAATGATTTAAGTAAGTTTAATTTTAAGGAGAAAATAAAATATTGTACGATGTATATTGAGCGGTGATTTGTATGAGATTATTGTAACTCACTCTACTAATATTAGATTCAACTAATATTAGATTCAAATAGAGGAAGACTTCTACATTTTTTAGAATCGATAAGATTTTTAAAATCTAGAGAGATGATATGAAAAAGATTTGTGTCTTGTAGATAAAATGAATTTACCCGGTCATAGTAGTAAAAGATTTGGTTCGTGATTATGTGACTCTTTTTGAAGAAGGGTAGTATGACATAATTAGAATATTTGAGTCTATTCAATACAATAGTATTTAGAATTAGAGTCAAATGTGTATATTATTTATTTGGGCCAATTGTGCTAATCCTATCGGGTTGATAGTAGAATTGAGCCATATGAGTTATTGTTTATGAACATTTGATTTATGATATTGTGAATTAATATCTTTGATGATACATAACTTTATGGTGATTTTATAAATCACTAGCTTACCTTTTTTTTTGTTTTTGTGTTGATTTTAATTACAATGACCGTGTGATACACGAAAATATATGATGTTTCATGTGAGAGTGCTAAGTCAGAGTAAGTTGTAAAAATGAGACTATTTTTTTTGGATGTAATTATATGTATAACTATATAATTATAGTTATCTCCTTAATATTTTTTTATAAGTTTTATTTTGAAAGGTTTACTTTATTTAAGGAGTATTGTAATATGCTATATATATATATATATATATATATATATATATATATATATATATATATTCATGTTTATAAAATATAAAATATAAGTTATTGTTATGTAACTATTAAATAACATCGTTACAATGTTTACAACACTAAAACTCATTAATTTATATCTGAAAGAAACAATATATATTAGACAAATTTGTGGAATAATTCTTCTCAATTTTTTAATGGTTTGTTACTTTGTCAACCAAGTCTTTATGTATGTGAGAATGTATCTTATTAAGGACTCGATATGTCTAATTATGGTGGCAATGGGGGTAGATGAGTCAACTTCCACAATTTCACAATTATATTGTGAAATTATGTATGACCTCAACCTATTGTTATCCACAATGAAATTAGAGGAGTTATACATGTGTAGATTCCATCCAACTTTTGAAGAAGATTGTTGGTGAAGACATTGCACTCTTAATCCAACATAATTGGTCTCTTCATAAACTATTGCATAACAAAAGTACTACTATATTGTATGGTCCAATCGGTTGAGCCGACAGACTGACCATGTGAGATTACTTAGAAGAAGATATCTAGACATGCAATCGAACGCTCGACCATCACTCGAATGAGATTACTTCAAATAAGGTGTCTAGAGATTTGATTAAACACTTGACCACCGGTTGTGTGAGATTAATTTAGAAAAGATCTCCAGAGATGTGGTTAGCAACCACTCAACCGTGTCAAGTGGCACCACCTGGTGCCACCAGTTGGACTGTCCATAAGATTTCATCCTAGCCCTTTATACAAATTATGTGTCAAGTTGTTTGGTGCTCTATACCAAATGACGTCTGTGTTGATAATCTAAACATCTAATTAGCGTAAACAAGTAAGTAATTAGGATTAAAAACGATTGGGCAGTATGTTTGGTATCTACCAATAATTCCAAGGTTTAAACGTATGTTTGCAAATCCAACAAATGCTAGAAACCTTAGATGGCATGCTGATCAGCAGAAATGTGATGGACTAGTTTGTCATCCTGCAGATTCTATGCAATGGAAAAACTTTGATAAAGAATTTCCTACATTCGGTAATGAATCAAGAAATTTGAGACTTGGACTAGCTTCAGATGGAATGAATCCTTATGGGAATTTAAGTACCAATCATAGTTCATGGCCCGTTTTGTTAGTGATTTATAACTTGCCTCCTAGTTTGTGCGTGAAGATAAAGTACATGATGTTATCTATGATGATTTATGGTCCAAGACAACCAGGAAACGATATTGATGTTTATCTTAGTCCATTGATTGAGGACTTAAAGTTGTTATGGGATGATGGGGTTGAAGTCTTTGATGGGTTTGCCAATAGAGCTTTCCAAATGCATGCCATGTTATTTTGTACCATCAATGACTTTCCTACATATGGAAATTTGTCAAGTTATAGTGTGAAAGGTTTTTTGAGCATGTCCAAAATGTGAAGAAAACACATCATATGAACAATTAAAGCATAGGAGGAAAATAGTCTATCTTCGAAATCGTAGATTTCTAAATCCATTTCATCTGTATCGTAGATTGAAGAAGGCCTTCAATGGACACCAAGAACATGACATTTCTCCAATTCCATTAACTGGTGCTTAGATTTATAAGAAGGTGAGAGGTCTTCATGTAGATTTTGAAAAAAAAAAGAAAAGCTACTGTGACTAATATATGGAAAAAGAGGTCAATATTTTTTGATCTTTCATATTGATGCACGTTAGATGTGCGACATTGTATAGATGTGATGCATGTTGAAAAGAATGTGTGTGATAGTTTAATTGAAAAACTTCTAAATATAGAAGGGAGGACGAAGGATGATGTCAATGCTCGTTTGGATATGATTGAAATGAATATACGAGAGGAATTAGCACCAAAAGAAGTTGGTAAGCGAACTTATTTGCCAGCAACATATTATACTTTGTCGAAAAAGGAGAGAACAACTTTCTATCGATGTCTTCAAGGAGTTAAGGTACCACAATGATACTATTCAAATGTAAGTAAACTTGTATCCATGCAAGATCTGAAACTAATTGGCTTAAAAAGTAATGACTATCATGTTTTAATGCAACAATTATTGCTTGTGGCCATACATGATATCTTACCAAAAAATGTGAGGTTTAGTATAACCTGATTGGGTTCATTTTTCAATTCCATATGCAAAAAAGTTATTGACCCTCAAAATTTGAAGGAACTTCAACAAGAGATTGTTATTGTTTTGTGTCAACTAGAAATGTTTTTTCCTCCATCGTTTTTTAACATCATGGTGCATTTGATCGTTCATCTTGTAAGAGAAATAAGATTGTGTGGACCAGTTTATCTATGATGAGTGTACCTAGTGGAACGATATATGAAGATCTTGAAGGGATATGTGAATAATCAATATCATCCAGAAGCTTCAATCGTTGAAAGATACATTGCAAAGGAAGCCATTGAGTTTTGTTCAAAGTACATGTCCAAAGCAAATTCTATAGGAGTGCTTGACAATTGTTGGCACTTATGTAGAACAATGGAAAAGTCTTCAAGAGGTGTACATGTGGAAAACAAATCAAGAAAAGAGGTTAAGCAAGCACATTTGTATATATTAAATAACACAAATGAAGTCATACCATATTTAACTAAACACAAAGACATTGTGAAAGGAAAAAACCCAAGACAATCAGAGAGGTGGGTGTTGATGGAGCATAAGAAAACTTTCATGACTTGGTTTAAAGAACAAATCACTAAGGACCCGTTTGCATATGAAACATTAACTAACTTGCAAATGGATTAAAGTTTGATGTTTTATGTTGTTCTAGCTATGAAATCAATGGAACCTTATTTTATACAAAGTCTCAGGATGATAAAAACACCGTGCTGAATAGTGGAGTCACTTTGGAGGTAAAGTCATTGTAATTCTCAACTTCAAAAGATCATAATCCTATAGTGGGATCCATGCCATATTATGGTGTTGTACAAGAGATTTAGGAACTTAGTTATACCAAGTTCTCTATACCTGTTTTCAAATGCAAATGGGTTGATAACAAAACTGCTGTGGAAGTTGATTAATTGGGAATGACATTGGTTGACTTTCGAAAGGTAGCATATGAAGATGAACCATTTATTATGCCATATCAAGCAACACAAGTCTTCTATGTAGATGATCCTGTATCTGAAAATTGGCATGTTGTGCTACACGGTAAAAAGGAGACCAATAATGAACATGAATAAGCTACAAAAATTTACGAGATTGAATCATTTACATCAATAATAATTAACAAACATTATGATGATATTACAAATGATATACATGCAACTCGAAAAGATCATGACGAAGGAATATATATATATATATATACACGATTTATTTTCAATTTTTTTGTCATTAAATTTATTGCCTTTATTTATAAGTAATGTTATTAATGTTTTTCATTTCATTTAAAATAGGAAATTGTCTTCTGATGAATGCCCTCCAAAGAGATTTGGCAAAGAAGCTACTAGATTAAAGTCCCTCTTTAAGAAGTAAGCTATTGGTAAGAAGACACTAGTGGATGTCGATGTACATATTGGTAAGGCATTTGGGCCTAATGGAGAGATATTTAACACCTATCTTGTTATAGTGGCTCAGGAGATTTTTATATTGACACCAACTTGGGATCATGTCACCAAGCATGAGAGAAACATCATCTGGGAAGATATTTTGGTAAGTAATTGTGTTCATTTTAAAAATTTTATGAAATATAACATGTTCTACTATATATATATATATATATATATATAATTTTTTTTTCCATTTATATGTAGATGATTTTTTATATCACTAATGTGAGGATGCTGAAGTCAAAGATTTTGTCTTTGGTTGCTGTCAAATGGCATCAATTTAAATCAAAATTGACATAAATCTATGTGTATGGTGCAAGAAAAGGAGAAAGTCCTTGTCCCAAGTATACTTACATTGTTGAAGAAACTTGACAACAATTCTTACAGATTCGAGAAACTGAAAAATGGGAGGTTAGAATTATCACTTTATACCTATTTTATTATATATACGGCTAAATACTAAGTAAATTTCATTAAAATGTTTATAAGGTGTTCGAAAAAAAAGCACAAGACATACAAGTGATGAGTATATAATATATAGGTGTATTCATGCATTAGTTTAGGCAATTTTTATTCATTTGTGCATTATTGGACTAATTTCATCATGCATTATCTGATTTTAGATCATACATTTGGATTGGTGCATTGTTTGTGTAACAGGTCCAAAGGGAGTAAGTTAGACACAAAACAGTATGTTTCACAAGTGCTTGGTGAAGTCTTCCACGACTTAGGGATTTGGCTTTAAAAATGCAAGTTTCAAAACAGCATGTTCCCTAGGTGCCTAGTGGATTTTTCCACGACCTGTGGATTTTGCTTCAAATTGGAGGATACAAAACAGTGTGTTCCACATGTGCCTGGTGGGTCTTTCCACAACCCGTGGAGTTTGGTTCAGAAGATCATGCACAAAACGTGTTCCACAGGTGGCTTGTGGATTCTTCCACAACTTGTGGATTTTCCAGCGAGAAATCAAAAGATTACGTGGACTGATAAAAATTTAAAAGGAAAAGAAAATATAAAGAAGAGAGAGAGGGGGAAACAGTTATAGGAGAAAGAAAATCACCTCAGTAAAGGAGAGAACATGAAAAAGATAAAATGAGGAGCGTTCATGGAAAACTTCTTCTCTATTTTCTTAGTCGCTTTGTCTATCGTGTTTACTTTTTCCTTTTCATTATGCAGAACTAATTTCCTTTTTGTTAGAGGATTGGTGTAAGAATTTGGATTATAGGTTCTACTCTTTACATTTGTTATTTTGTTAATGTTCTTCATCTCAGTTTCTGTTTATAGTTTTATCGTTTAATTTATGAGCAATTTCACAATTGAGAAATTGGGGTTTGTTTGCGATTATAAACAAGACATGTTAGGTTATGTCACAATTGGGAAATTGGGCATACCTTATTAGTTTGTAATAGAGACGATTATTGATTTTTCATGCTTTTATTGAATTTTTTGTAAACTGGCCTAAGGAATTGGGGGTTCGAATTCAATGAATAGATTTTACCTATTAAGGGATTAGGGGTAAAACAACTCTTAGTAAACTCAAGTGGATGATTACATTTCTTGCATCAATTTAAAAGGAGTAGTACTCTAGAAGAAAGAGTACGAAATCAATCTTCTAACAGTTTTTCTATTGATTGAAGTTTTTTTTTAAATTTTATGCTTGTAATTTTATTGATTCTCATTTGCTCAAAATTACATAAATTAGGAATCTAGTATTCAACGAGTTAATTCTAGAGGACGATATTTTATTACTACGTTAACAATTGGTTCACTTGCTAAACGTTCATCAAACATAATGAGACTCTGCACTTGCTTTCTTGTGGTGGCTATCAAAAGTTGAACAAAAGATGATTAGCGAAAAGGGGAAGGCACGTTGTGCTTTTGGTGATGATGATGGTAGTGCAGATTCACCTGAACCTCCATCCCCACCATCCAGGCATGAGAAATGGAAGTAGGTCCGTCTAAAAAAATCAGGAACATGGACTTCTGATGAATCACAGCGGGTTGCTGAGCAAATTGTAAGTAAATTTGTTTCTATGTTTTAATTTTAAGCTTATAATTGCAAGGAAAATGTTTTAATTATATATGTTTCCTTGTTGTAGGATTCTCTAGTTGAGCGGTAGACCTAGGGTGCCTTCAATCCTCATGGTCGAGAAAACATTCCTAATACTACTCTTGGACGACCTGAACACCTTGGACGGGTTCATACCGCAGGATACGATGTGGAAATTAGAAGTTACTTTGGAGGGTCATTGTAACATCCCCAAAGGAATATTACTTTGAAAATATCACAAACAATTAAATAAATGAGACTAAATACGATAATATAAAAATTTTCCTCATTTATTTATGCAGATTTCCAAAACGCGGGAAATTTA
>Ga0214543_1011987_pt1 | contig 11813 bp, 15 predicted proteins | sample CNSS2metaG_FD_160094 | JGI IMG/M metagenome (GOLD analysis project Ga0214543, IMG submission 160094) | Root nodule microbial communities from cowpea collected in UCLA plant growth center, Los Angeles, California, USA - CNSS2 | ecosystem: Host-associated > Plants > Roots > Nodule | place: USA...
AATGCAACAAAGATGAAATGCAAATGTAGCTTGGAGAAGAAGCTTGATTATAGACCATGTGATGTAGTAGATGAGTCTAGATGGTGCCAAGTGGCATATCACACTCTCCTTGCCCAAGTCACACGCATCATGCTTCCATCACATGCTCCTTGCTTAGTTCATGCTTTGCTTGCATCCAAAAGGAGAGCCACTCTAGTAACTCTCGGCCAATGGTAGCACATTGGGCTCGGCCCAAATGATCCCAACAAGTGTTCTAGCTTTTATTGAAAGCAAAGCCTAAACAATGGCCCAATTTAAATCTAGACTACTTCCTTCATGCATCATCTCATATTTTAGAGATTTCTTTAGCCCATGTAAATAATGTAAAAAGCCCATGATTGACTTGATCATCTTGTGAGAGGCCCATGTGAATCTTTCTCATCATGCTTCTAGTGATTGGGCCTTGATATGGGCTTGGGCTTGTTGATGCATTTGAGCTTGGGCTTGTTGGGGTCACATCAAACATAAGGGAGTCCTACACTTCCTGCCATAAAGAGCCTCATATGGCGCCATGCCAATGCTCGCGTGTAAACTATTGTTGTAGGTGAATGCTATCAAAGGCAGTACCTCATCCCAACCACCCAAATGATCCAGTATGCATGTTCTCAACAAATTCTCAAACGATTGAATCGTCCTCTCAGACTGGCCATCGGTCTGAGGATGATAAGCTAAACTCATGGTGAGCTGCTACCCAAAGCACTCTGTAGCATCTGCCAAAACCATGAAGTGAACCGTGGATCTCTATCTGAAACTATACTTGAAGGTACTCCGTGCACCCTCACAATCTCCTTAATGTACAACTGGGCCAACTTGGCCATGGACATCCTCAAGTTCATCGCCAAGAAATGAACACTTTTGGTCAGTCGATCCACTATAACCCAGATGGTGTCGTGCCCTCTAAAAGTTTGTGGCAAATGGGTCACAAAGTCCATCGAGATGCTGTCCCATTTCCACACTAGTATCTCCAAGGGCTGTAAGATCCCTCTGGGTCTCTGGTGCTCTACCTTTGCCTTCTGATAGGTCATACAGGCTTATACAAACTGTGGCACATCTTTCTTCATCCCCTGCCACAAGAAGGTTTCCTTGAGGTCCTGATACATCTTAGTCATGCTGGGATGCAAGCTAAGACGACTTATATGCCCTTCCTCAAGGATTAGCCTTTTCACCTCAACGTCATCAGGCACACATACCCTGCCCTGGAACCTTAGTATGCTATCATTACTCAAAACAAAGTCTCTAGCCTCATCTGACCCAAGCTGTTCCTTGACTCTATTCAAACTTGCATCCAACAACTGTCTTTCTCTGACTGAGTCTAAAAAGTCACTAGATATAGTCAGGTTACTACATCTAATGAGTTCAGACTCCAACTCCACCTATAGCTTCATATCCCTGAATTGTTCTAATAGCTCCACTTCCTTTATCATAAGATGCGTGGTGTGCACTATCTTCCTACTCAAGACATCGGCTACCACATTTGCCTTCCCCGGGTGATATAGCAGTTCAAAATCATAGTCTTTCAAGAATTCCATCCACCTCCTCTATCTCATATTCAGCTCCTTCTGATCAAATAAGTACTTGAGACTCTTGTGATCGTTGAATACCCAAAATTGAGCATCGTAAAGATAGTGCCTCCAAATCTTCAAGGCAAATACTATAGCTGCCAATTCCAGGTCATGAGTGGGGTAGTTTTTCTCATAAACCTTAAGTTGCCTTGAAGCATAGGCCACCGCCTTCTTTTTCTGCATCAACACATAGCCCAGTCCCAAGTGAGAGGCATCATAGTATACTTCAAAAGGTTTCCCAACATCAAGAATCACCAGGATTGGAGCACTCGTTAACCTTCTCTTTAGCTCCTAAAAGCTCTCCTCACACTTGTACGTCCAAGTGAAGGATTGGTCCTTCTGGGTAAGCTGAGTCAAAGGCGCCACTATCTTGGAGAATCCTTCTTTGAATCTCCTATAGTAGCCAGCTAACCCAACAAAGCTCCTGATCTCGATTGCCGACTTGGGGCTCTCCTACTTTACCATTGCCTCAACCTTTGCTGAATCCACCGTTATCCCCTGGGCGGATATCACATGCCCCAAGAATTGTACTTCGTCCATCCAAAACTCACACTTGGATAACTTAGCGTATAGCTGCTTCTCTCAGAACACCAAGTACCAACCTCAGGTGTTTTGCATGCTCCTCCTAAGTACGAGAATATATGAGGATATCATCTATAAAGACCACGACGAACTTATCCAAGAACAGTCTGAATATCCTGTTCATGTAGTCCATGGACACCGCCGGAGCATTGGTCACACCAAAAGGCATAACCATGTACTTGTAGTGCCCATATCGAGACCGGAAGGCTGTCTTCTGTACATCATCTGCCTTCACTAGGATTTGATGGTATCCCGACCTCAAATCAATCTTCGAGAACATCGACGATTCATGCAACTGATCCATCAAGTCATCAATTCTCGGAAGGGGATACTTGTTCTTGATGGTCATCTTGTTTAACTGTCTGTAGTACACACACAGACGCGAACTCCCATCTTTCTTCTTCACTAAAAGCACTGGTGGGCCCTAAGGTGAAGTACTGGGTCTTATGAATTGTTTCCCCAATAACTCATCAATCTGACTCTTTAGCTCTACCAGCTCTGCCGGAGCCATACGGTATGGAGCCATCGATAATGGACCGGTTCCAAGTACCAAGTCAATTGAGAACTCAACCTCTCGATTGGGAGGCAACCCTGGTACCTCTTCTGGGAATACATCCTCAAACTCATGCACCACTATTATGATTGATGTCCCTTCCTTCTCCTCTAACTTCATACGAGCGAAGATTATGAAGCACTGCACACCACTCTAAATCTCCTTCACCACTCCTTGAGGAGATACCAACTCAGGCTCATCTAAGTCGGGAAACAACAATCTTTTCTCTCGACAATGTATCAAAATACGACTCGCGGAGAGCTAATCCATTCCCAAGATCACTTCCAACTCTTGTAGAGGCAGGCATATCAGATTCACCTTGTACCTGCGCCCTTCCACCTTCACTGGACATCTAGCACACAAGGACGATGTCCTGACCAAACCCGACACCAGAGTAGATACTACCAGTTTACATTGCAGCTCACACACTAGCAGTCCCAGACATTTCACATAAGTACCTGACACAAAGGAGCGTGTCGCTCCAGAATCATACAATACACAACAAGACATACCAGCTATCATGCAACTACCCATAACCAGGTTACTTAAGCCAGTTGCCTCTACTCCTGTCATAGCATACACCCTATTCGTCGCATGAGGCTTGTTGCTTTTGTTCCTCTACTGATGCTGGTGGGGATTCTACACTAGAAGGGGTGTCATTGCTCTAGCAGGGGTGGGGCAGTCCTTCCCAAAGTGGCCTTCCTTGCCACAGTTGTTGCACCTGCGATAACCCTCCATGTGTGGCCAAGCGCTCCTTAGATGTGGGCCCCCACATATGTAACATTACACTAGACCCTGTTGGGGAGGAAAGCTCCTAGACCCTTGGGACTGATGGTGAGGTTTGTCATAAGGCTTCCTCCTCTCCTCGTGTCTCAGTTGTGACCTAGATGGTCTACCTATCCTATGGGGTTGTTGTGGGCGTTGACCTTCCACCTCGTTCTTCATCTTCTCCATCACTCTGGCCTTCTCCACCAGAGCTGCAAAATCATTGATGGACAATGGAGCCACCATCAAGCGGATATCACCACGGAGACCATTCTCGAATTTCCTGCATCGCCACTCTTCATCAAGTGGCATGGTGTAGAAACAACTGAGGTGTTTGAATTTCTCAACATACTCTACTACTGACTTCCCTCCCTGAGTGAGCTGGGGAAACTCCACTTCCTTAGCATACCTCACACTGTTAGGGAAATACTTAGAGAGGAATTTCCCCCTAAAAGCCTCCCACGTCACTGGTTCCTCCCGCTCCTCCATGATAGATTTCATGCTGATCCACCAATGTTCAACTTCTCCGGGGAGCATATATATAGCGAAGGCCAACCTGTTATCTACTGGACACATCTTCGCGTCGAAGATTCTCTCTATGTCTTTTAGCCATTGGTCTACGGCGTCATGACTAGTCTTGTCGTTGAACTTCACAGGATGGTGTTTCAGAAAGTCTTCCAGACTCCACTCCCTGACTAGTGATCGTGGCTCAGGACCAAAGGCGGGCGCGGTCGTCCTTTTTTCCTCCAGCTGGCGGAGGGCCTCCATATGTTGTCAGTGGGTATCCTCGGCAGCTACCCTAGTAGCCTCCATATGCTATTACTGCTCAAGCGATGTCGCCTGTCGCTACATTGATGCCTCGTGCTGCTTCATCATCGTCGTACTCTACTGTGTCATAGCAACCACCATTGCCTCTATAGCTCTGGCGATATCTGGTACATCGCCCTGAGAAGATTGCGTGGTCCTACGAGAAGGTGCCACAGTTCATTGGCACACAGGAAAACCATTGGTTAGGCTTGATAAGGCATGAATTTAACTAAAGACACTCAGAAGACACAGAGAAAGCTAAGCGGACATCCAAGTCCACGTACCTTAGGAATGACCGCTCTGATACCATAAATGTAACATCCCATTTAATTAATAAAGTTAATTAAAGGAAATATCACACAATATAATAAAAGAAACAAGATCAACGGGTATAATGTCACCCCTATAGATATCCCAAGTACTTAAAGGACGATAATGGAGCCACACCACGATGTCGGGTACAAAGTAATGTAAGAGAGTGATAATAATTCAAGTAAATTCCAAGAGAAGATAATACATGGGCCTTAGCCCTAAATGAGAATCCACTAAGCGGGAACCAGCCCAGGCGGGCTAAGAAGCAGAGTCACAATTCCTTTGTTGACCGCGAGAACCTCTCGCATCTGCTCACATCAACAAATTGATGATAATCACAGAAGGAGAAGAACCACATGCAAGGTAACCAAACGAGCAAACAGGGTAAGCTAGAGTAGAAAATAACTTATCATGCAGTCACATGCTATTACACCATCCAAGCAGTATATATCATTCAAACATGTTATGACTTCTCAAACAATACACTAGACTCAAACTCGACTCATCCAGATACATATAATCTAGTCGGATTCAGCGAATGCTTACACTTGTGGTGAATTTTCCTACTCACCTTTGAGCTGCTCACCCCCGAGCTAAGTGTTATAATGTCTCAATCCCCCACACACAAGGTTAGCCCTTAATGAGTTTCAGCCCACCTGCTACTCTCACCACAAGAGTTAGTCCGCTCTAAGTGAGACTAACTGACTGCTTAGAGTGTCAGGATGCAACCTTACCTTGAATCCTTACCAAATTATATAGATGGGGCACCACCATGAACTCCCACTAATAGGGGTCTTTGAATTTTGTCCCGACCACTAAAGCACTACCATGAGCTCATGGGTTTACGTACTGACCTCATACAAATCATACTCAATCAATCAAGAAGTTATTTATCATACATATCAATCTCATGCCAACCTTTATAATCAATCCTCATTCATTATCACATGTTGAATCTATACCAACTCATTCTTCCCAAAACCCTGAATATGGAACCTCATCTCATACCAATGCCAAGCCACTTTAATACCAACCATCTCAGTCAAATCACACACCAAGATCATACAACATCCATCATTCACAATCCATGATTCATCACTCATACATAGTCATTCATCTCATGCTGTTAGTTATAACAACCAAAATAGTCACGCACTTTCGCCCAGCTCCTCACTCAGGTTGAAAGGCATCGCCAGGCGAGAGGGACTCTTGCTCAGGCGAGCTCCTTTCACCTAGGCGAGAGCTCGACTTACAGGAACAGTAACCTTATGCATATTCTCGCTTAGGCGAGACCCCTCTTGCTTGAGCGAGACGTTCGCTCGCTGAAAAATAGTGCGGGTCGCCTGAGCAACTACTCGCGTAAAATAGCTTGGGCGAGCCTTTGTAAATCTCGCGTAGGCGAGGCAAGCTCGCTTGGGCGAGAAAACCAGTGCTCACCACTTTTCTCTCGTGCAACCGTCCAACAATACAACCAAACTAACGCAATAAACATCTCATAAGCTCACAGTAGCATGCCACACAAACAAATCAAGAAATATCATCAAGCAATCACAAAAAACCACAGATTTAACAAAACCCTAACTTCCCTTACCTCGAAATAACCTAGCAGAGGGGTTCCTAACTACGAACAATGAAGTATCGTAGATCCTATAGCTGTTTAGTGAACTGGAGAATAAATGAACAGAGAAAAATGCAGTTACCAAAAGTGACTTACGTGTGTTATAATAAGGAACGTATTGGATAAGGAACGTATTGGATGAGGAACAACTTACGTGGAAAAATAATGAGTTCGAATAAGCTTGACGGGGTCCAAAGACCAAACCCTAGCAGAGGTTTGTTGAAACTCTAAGAGAGGGGAGAGGCTAATTATGAAAAGTGAAGTGAAAGGGTTAGGGTTGATTAGGGTGTTTGGCTCCCGATGGGCCAGCCCCAGTCCCAACTGATTTTGGACACCCCTTTTAAAATAGGGGCATAAATGAATTAGTGGGCCTTACAATATTTAGTTATAACAATTACTATTAAATAATCAATAAATCTAGTAAATTTTAAATGAGCTTTAATGTTATCAAATAACAATCGTTTTATGAAAATACATTTTAAAATTAAAATGTATGGTATAATTATATTGACTCTTATTATCTTGATGCATATATGTTAAAAGTTTCCCTTTTAAACACTTTCAAATATCTATGAAATTTCAAGTTAATTAATTAGGTATATTAATATCTTTTTCTTGCTAAACTACCAAAAGAGAAGAAGAGATGATACAATATATATATATATATATATATATATATATATATATATAATAAATAAAATAACAGAGAGAATAATAGATAATAGAGAAGAGAAGAAACAATAGAGAATTGTGAATGAGAGAATAGGGAGAAACTTATCTGTGTATTATTATTGATAGGAAGAGTCCTCTTTATAGATACAACATGTAATCCATAAAGGAAACAAATCAACTTAGTTAATACAAATATTTACATAAAGAGTAATGAATCATATGAGTATCAATCATATGACTAAATGTATCAAATCAATGGACAATCATTAATTCACAACACTCCCCTTGAGTGTCCATTGAAACTTTACTAGGAAAAACCCTTTGGGATTGATGAGTTCAAATTTTTGCCCTCATTTAATATTTAAATTTGGGGATTTAATTGAATTTTTTGCGCTTAAGGATTGATTTAATTAAGATTTGTGATTATTGGATTTATTGAGTACGTTTGATAAAAATGGCGTAAAAATTGATTATAGTTGCATTAAATATTATTGGATATTCTAATGTTTGTTAACACAATTGGAATTTATTTTTAGTCATTAATAGTGTGGATTTGAAATATTTAAAGTTACAAAATAAGTACAAAATTAGTAAATTCTGGAAATCAGGAGCTAAATGCACCCCCTATTTTTATTTACACACTCCTTATAAAGTGGACCACCAAAAACCTGTTCCGCACTCTCAATTTTCACTAAGTTGCACCCCTCCTACCACTTAAACTAGATGCACCCATGGCAATCCTCAACTTTTAAAATTGGCCAACCAGAACAAGCCACGTGGCATTAATACTTGCAAACACATCTACACTAATGAAACACTGCCACGTCATCATCTTCCTCCATCTCACACAAAACCCTAACCCTAATTTCAGCCACCATGACCCACCATTGCCGGTAGCCACCATGACGACGACGCACCAATCACGGCAGCCACCACAGATCTGCCACCGTCAACCACCTGCATCCATCTTCTCTGACAGCCTTCGTCATCACCTTCACGTAGCCAAGGAAGCCGGAAACCACCGCAGTGCGTGACCATCATCTCTGCACCTCGCATCATCTTTGAACCTCCATGTCGTCCACTACAGCGAAAACCCAACGCCGTGAATCTTTTCTGCAAGGAAACCACCACGTCGCAGCAGCGCAACCACCATTTTGGCACTACAACAACACCTGCACCAGCGAGAACACTCTCCATCTTCCCTACAGCGCGACCCAAAAATCGCGTCCATGGTAGTGAACACTCTGTTTGAACCATTGCAGCAACTCCACGCACCAGATCGGAGAAGAAGAACGGAGCAACGTCGCACACCACCATAGCCATCGTGTTCGGAACAACACCGCGTTGAAGTCCACTGTGGCACCAACCGTCAAAGCTCATTCCTCCATTGCAACCAGCAGAAACCCTAATTCTGGAGAGAGAGTCTGCACTGCCACGTGTCAGCATCTGATAGGGCAGTGAAATAGGTTAATAGGTCAACTAATCAAAGCCAGCAGTCAACTCTGGTCAAAACTGCAAAAATGGTTAAATAAGAGGGGCAGAATTGGAAATTGGATAGAAATTAAGTTGCTAATTAATTAAATAAAAATAAAATATTTTAACAACTGACAGATAAATCCCAAAGTCCAGTTGAAGCCTATATAAAGAGACTTAAGGGAGCAGAAGCGACACAACTGACAACTTAGAACTCTCTGGTTTTTGAGATTAATTCTGTATTCGTTGTGAGACAACTTAGGGTTATCTTAACCCTAACTATTTTGTTCACTACTAATTTGGCAATACTGAAGTTGTTAAAGTTAAGTAGTGGTATTTGATCGCTTAACGACAACGATATCAAGGATAAAAAAACCTAGTGAAGGAAAAAGGGTACAACATTCTGTATTCTTTAATACAATATTGTTCATCACATATTCTATTTCTCCCCCTCATATAAACTTACATCATTAAGGTGACAGAGTCTGAACTTGTGAATCATTTGCTCAAAAGTTCTTCTTAGCATAAACTTCATAAATAGACCTGCCATATTTTCACATGAATGAATTTTTGGATATCTATATCATCCTTTCAATTAAACAATACACTATTGTCTTCATATATGGTTGTTGATTCCATCTTTGTCGGCGATAGTCATAAGTTTCATGCACATGTTGAATTATAGACCTTAACCAAACATACTCACAACTTTCCTCGTAATTCTGTATGATTAGACGATGTTGCTACTATGGTTTGTTTCATATACCTTCATGAAACCATTGTGCTACCACATGTGAACAAACATCTTGTTTGTGATCAACCATTGTGACATTGTGAGAATATGTAAAATAACATGCATATACATAACCCATTGGTCTGAATCTGAATCATTTGGATGAAATAAGTTCATATTCTTGTACCCTTAAAGTAACGAAGTATATGTTTTACTCCAAACCATTTTCTTTTTGTAGTTGAAGAACTATATCTTGCTTAACAAATTTACAGCAAATGCAATATTAGATCGAGTATAATTAGCAAGATACATTAGTGTTTCTATGACACTAAGATATGGTACTTCTGGACCAAGAAGATCTTCATCATTTTCTTGAGGTTTAAGAAGAGTCTTTATCAACATCTAATGACCTCACAACTACTGGAGTGTTTAAGACCTGTGAAATTAATTAATTAAATAATTAATTAATTAATAAATGCGAGTAGAAAGAGCCTTTATGGCATTAATTATTGTTTGGTGTGATGTGGAAAAGTGCTAGCTCATGTGGTTAAGAGTGCTTTGATTGTGTGAGAGGACTTGGATTCGAGTCCTATGTATGCCAATTATGTGTTGTATGGTTTATTTATTATTTTGTTTTGGTAATGAAATTGTGAATGGTGAGTGATAGTATAATCATAAGATTATAATGGTTATCACCAAATGTGAATTGACATAGTGGTTGTGCTTTGGCCTTATGAGTGGAAGGTCGCGGGTTCAAACCTTGATGAGCATAGAGTAAGCTTTACTTTTGCTAACTATTATTTGTGGTATGAATGTGGAAAGGTAGAGAGAACCTAGCAGAATGGGGCCAGCCAAGAGGGTTGGGAAAAACCACCAAATAATTAACATTGAAGAGGAATTAAAACCCACACCAAGCCCAAATTCGTTTTATTTTTAAAACCCATCCTAAAGGCACCTATAAAAGCCAAAATTTAGGTAAAGGGAAGGGTTTTGGCATTTGTGGTGAACTGCTATAGAGAGAAGCACAAAATTGAGGCTGTGAGGTGAGGTTTTGGGTGTGTAAAGAGCTGAATTGAGAGGGGGTCTGTGGCACGTCATTGGCAAACGAAGGAATTCCACTTTTCTTCCCAATTTCAATCAAACTTTCAGGTTAGGGGAGCTGAACCCGAAATTTGTGTTGTTGTATGATTTTGATGAAATTATGCACTGAAATTCGTGATGCACATGAAGGAAATTTGAGGGTTGTGGGTTGGGTGCTGTTGTGCATTGAGTTTTGGGTTAAGTGCATGAAGAAAAGGGATTTATACATTGCATATGCGGGGATGGTGTGAAACTTTGGATTTGGGAAATTTTATGGAGTCTATACTATGTCTATGTGTTGTTGCAATTTGTGTAAATTGATTTGGTATGATCGAATTCTGTTTGGTATGTCTTGTTGTGTGAATTGGGCAAGGTTGGGTGAATCGAGTGCGTGATCAGTGTAGAAGTCTGCATTTCCCGCTCAAACGAGCTTGGCTCGCCTAGGCGAGATTAGTAGAGACGCAAACCCTGTTGCCACACGAGCTTCTCGCTCAGGCGAAGAGGATTGGGTTTGAGCGACACATACACTCGCTCAGGCGAGTGAGGTTCGCCTAAGCGAGATAATGATGAAGTTTACGCGTGTTGAGCGCGACTTCTCGTCCAGGCGAGGAGTTTTGTGGGTTTTGAGCGAACTAGGGTCTCGCCCAGGTGAGACGGCGTCGCCTAGGCGAGACAGCCTCGCCTAAGCGAGATGTCGTGGTCAGGTGTGATGCTTTGCTTGTATTTTAGCCCAAGCAAGATTGAAATAGGTGTTTGGGCAAGAGATGATCTCACCTAGGCGAGGGGATCTCGCCTAAGCGAGATAACGCGCTGTTGTTGCTGATTTAAACTCGCTTAGGCGAGGTGAGTTAGCCTAAGCGAGGCTGAGGGCGTAGCTTGGGCGAGAGTCCCTGGCTTAAGCGAGTTTATGCGAGTTACTATGTTTATATGTGTTTGTGAGTGTGTTTTGATTATTTTATCCTAGGTATAGGATGTATATGCATGTGGTGTGATGTTTGGGCTTGAAGGACTAAGTCCAATAGGGGTCTGGGATGTGCTTGATGATTGGACACATGATGGGCATGGAACTTGTTGAGTTCCCGTCGGCTACTAATGGGTAAGGAGTCCTTAGTATGGTGATTGCATGTGTCGGGCGCACGATGGGCAAGGAACTATTATGTTTTCGTTGGCTACTATTGGGCGAGAAGTCCATAGTATGGTGATTGCGTGCGTGCTAGGGTCCAAGTGAGAAGACTTGGATGATTTACTACAGACGAGGAGTCTGTAGGGCAAGACTATGAGCGGGATAGGCTCATAGGGTTGGACCACGAATGAGTTAGTTTCGTGGAAGCACAGTGAAGTCCCAAAGATCTAGTTCATGCATATGACTCATAAAGGACTATGAGGTCATGGTTGGGTGATTTGAAAAGTATGAGAATTTTTGCTATGTTATTTTGGGTGGGGAACATATTTATATTCATGTTTTGTTTATATATATTGTGCATAGCTCACCCTTTCTGTGTATGTGTGGCGATGATCGGATAACTTGTTATCCAGGAGCAGATGATATGACAGGTGGGCCAGGAGATGCTTAGACACGGAGCGAGGGCTAGCAGGGGATATATCTGTATATATATA
>Ga0214543_1011989_pt1 | contig 11810 bp, 4 predicted proteins | sample CNSS2metaG_FD_160094 | JGI IMG/M metagenome (GOLD analysis project Ga0214543, IMG submission 160094) | Root nodule microbial communities from cowpea collected in UCLA plant growth center, Los Angeles, California, USA - CNSS2 | ecosystem: Host-associated > Plants > Roots > Nodule | place: USA...
GAAAACCCCAATGGCTTGCAAGACTTGTTGAAGCTTTTTTAAATGTGAGACTGACAAGAACAAACACCAGAAACCGTGCAAATGGTTGGAGAAGGAATTAGTGCACTTTTAGTTTAATATGCTTCTTCTTCTTGTGTTCCAATATGTTTTCTGTACTTTAATTATATCTTATGCAATCAATTTCATGTTATGCTTAGCATGGCGTAAAATGTCAAACCTCCATAAACATAAAAATCTAACATTCAATCTTCAATCTTCAATCAACACAAAATTAGTCTTATATTACAAACGTTTTTCAAAAAGCATATAGGTTAACACGGTTAAATGCAGAATTGTCTCGTTTGTATTTTTGATTTATTATTCTCGAATTCTGTTTCGGGGCTCTTTAACAAAAGAAATTTATAAGTATATATATCGAGTAATAAATTAAATACTTGTTTAGTTTATTAATAAGTTAGTTAATAATATAAAATGACACTAAAAGATAATATAGACAAAATTTATATTTTGAAATAAAATTATATCCTTATATTAAATTAAAAAGAAAAAAATGTGATATCTCACATAGAAATTGGGAAACTAATTAAGAGATGTTTTCGTCTCATTAAAGTTGAAAATAGATAATAATAAATAAAAATTATTACATATAAAATCAATGTTAAAATATAAGAGACACTATAATAAATTTTTTTATTAATAATCAATTTTAGTGATAAAAAATTGTTGATTATTTTAAATAATAATTTATAAAATAAAAAATTATAATTAATCACTAATTGATTAAAAATTAATATAAATACTTTAATAATTAATATTTAGTAATTAATTTTTTTTAATAGCTAAAATCCTGGTATATACATTTTAAAATTCAATTCAAAGACCAATTGTAAATTTTTATTTATAACAGTAATTATTATAATCAATAATATTTTGTTGTGTAAATTAATGTCTAAATTGACCCACTAACCACTTTTGCTCCGCAATTTTTATGAAAAAAAAAAAATTTATAACATAGAACGTCAATAATTTTTCTTAACAAGTGCCTTGGGCAGAACTTTTTAACACAAAAAGTTTGTTATTCTGTTGTATCGCTGGATTTATTACTACTACCATTTAAATTGCCTTAACTGTTCCAAAAAATCAAACCCTTGCCTGTGTTTGTACGAAGAATTTTTGAACTTGGTGTAAAATTTGACGAGCAAGTAAAAAACCATTTTGTTATAAAACAGTTTAAATTATCTGTAAAATATATTTTAAAAAATTCATCGAAAACAAATTATAGGTGCATTTTTATAATGTTGAGTCGGTTGCACAAAAACTTGTTCTTAGCATTACAATGCTATGTGTTTGTTCATTGTTAAGATGCGAAGCAGGACGGAGGACACGACATTGTTAAACTGATTAAGCAAACATTTTCATATGAAATTTTTTTAAAATTAAATAATAAATAAAAATATTAAAAAAGTAGAAATTATTAAATGTTTATATTAGAAATTAGGTTAAAATATTTTTTTTTTTAATTTTCGTCAAGTTTTATCAAATAAGTTCTAATTTTGTTTTTTATATTTAAATAGGTTTCAATTTTCGTTAATTTTATTTAATTTGGTCATTTTTTACTAATACCATTTAAATCATTAACCATCATGAATAGTAATTGTCACACGTCACTTTTTTAATTTTTTTGATTTTTTTAAATATACTCGTTTCAATTCAACAATGTGTAACACGTCATTATTATTAAATACATACTCATACTTTTAATGATAATATATTAATATGTTATTACTAATTTATAAGTTAAAATACTTTGGTCCACGTCTTTATACTAAAATCTCAAATAGATCTCTAGATTTTTTTTTTTAGTCTCAATTATGTCTATATTGTTTAAAATGTGTAACAATTAAGTCATTTTTGTATTAGTACTGGGTTAACAAGGTTAATTATGTGCCACATGTCAACTCTTCATTTTTTTGATTTTTTTTAATTTTTTATGAAAATCATTTATGCCACGTGTCAAGTCAGTATTGTGTCATCTGTCAAGTCAATATGGTTATGATGCATCGATACATCAACTTAGGTCACAGATCCGTGTCTGAAACTTTAAGATACTTTATCGATATTTCTCAGTGGAGTAGTGGAATATATAATTTATAACATCGTAGTATACTACAAGAAAACTTTTGAATAATGACAAATTTTAGTGACAAAAAATAATTAGTCATTATATAATGACCAATTTAGGTACCAATTTAAAAACTAAAAAATATTGGCAACTAAAATAATTAAAAAAAATTATAATTAGTTTCTAAATTGATAATTAAAATATTTTTATTATGAATTGGTTTCTAAATTGGTCACTAACATTAGTTATCTAAGGTTTTGATTACCAAAATAATTGGTTTCTAAATTGGTCACTAACATTAGCTATCAAGATTTTTTTATTACCAAAACAATTGGTCTCTAAATTGATCTCTAATTAAGAAATTGGTCAAACATATTTTTGGCTATTAAAATTTGTCATTATTTAAGAGTTTTCTTATAGTAATACTTTTTTGATGGCAGACAATAATTTATATTTTTTATGTTAACAACTTGAGTACATATAGTTTTAATTTAGATTCACGCAATAACAATAATATGTTTATTTTAAGAATGTTAGGAGATGAGAAAGTAGAGCACTATATAAGAATAAAGACCCATAAATTCACTGCCTTAAGGTTTTGGGTTGAGAGTGGTGTCAATGCCTTATGTGGTTGGGCTTAGGTCTCATTGGTGTTTATTCTCCCTAGTGAAACCCCCTCTGTAAACCTAACAAGTGGTATCAGAGTCGATGGTTAAAATCGGTTCAGACGAGTGCAATATGGTTCTAGTATCGAAAGTCTTCCTGGCAGGTAAGCGTGTCCCGTTAAGAAGAACGACGGTACAAAAAAGGACAGAAAATGAGTACTCGTGGTTGGGAATGCTTCCGCTCGCTGGAGGGGGAGTGTACCAATGTGGTTGAAGGGACTCACCCTTGAGGGGGAGATTGTTAAGAATTTAAGTGTGAGTCTAAATCCCACATTGGCTATAAATGAGAAAGTAGAACACTATATAAGAATAAACACCCGTAAACCCATTGTCTTAAGGTTTTGGGTTGAGAGTGATGTCAATGTCTTATGTGGTTGAGCTCAGGTCTCATTGGTGTTGTATCTCCCTAGTGATACGTCCTCTATAAACCTAACACATGTATCGTATCTAGGGATGTCAGAAAAATCCATACCCGCGGGTATCCGCGGATAAAACCCGCAATGGGTAGGAAACAAATATTAAAAATAGTTGTACATCTTGTCTTCTGTCTTCATTCTTCAAAGTTCAAGTATTGGTACGTTGTCTTCTTCCAAGTACACCCCTTGACATTCTTCTCTCTCCTTTATTTGAAATTGGGCATATACATCAAATCATATATATCAAAATAAGAATACTTGGCACGTGGCAATTGAGGTTTATTATTTGTTTATTTTGTTTTTTTTTAGGAATTAATTGGAAAAAGTGGACCTTTTGATCAAACCACTAATTAAAGAATTTTCATTGTGTTGAACGTCATTTTATATTTACTTTTATAATTATTTAGACTTGTATGAACTTAAGTTTATTTGAATTTTATTCAAAATTTATGACATTGATGTATTTTATTTTATTTTATTTAAATTTATGATTAAATATCTGTTTTTCAAATAATTTTGTAAATATCTACGGGTACCCGTGGATACCCGCGGATATGAAAAAAATAGGCAGGTACCGGCATAACGGATACCCGACGGATATGGGTACGGGTACGGGACGGATATTTATCCAGCGGGTAGGATATGGGAGAGTTATTACACGTACTCTACTCGCCCCATTGACATCCCTAATCGTATCTGACATAACACATGACTTGAAATGTCAAATAAATTTAACAAAATTTTGAAATGCATTAATTCTAAAGTTCACTTAAAATTAAGAAACCAAAAACATATTTAACCTGTTATAACCGAGATATTTTATATTATATTATATTATAAAATAGCATACGATAAATAATATTTTTTCAATACACTTTTCCTTTTTTTTTTTCATAATTGTAGATGCGTTAAGAGTACTCTCGTCATAAAATAATTCACGCCTTTCCACCCGCTGCACAACAACAAGACGGTCCTAAAGCTTCTCAATCATAATTTCATTTTGACAAAGACCACAATATTAGACTATGATTGTCATATTCAAATTCTCAGAACTGAATTTAGTTGGAAAGGTTCTTCTAAATACATTTAATCAAACTTAACTTGTTACTAATTTGCAAATGATTAATTGATTTTTTTGTTATCTTAGATAATATTTGAATCAAAATTTATGCATTGAAATCATATGTAATCGTTATGTTTCCCTCTATACACTATCATATTTATGTTATGTTAGTTAAAATTTTACTACATTTTTTTTTCTCTGCAACGAAATAAAACAGAGATTGAGAATTAAGGAAATTTGGATTATCTGTCCAAATTCCAAAAGTAGATTCAATAAATAAAAAAAAAAAATCAAAGACAGACTTTGTCTGAAAGATGGGATTTTCTGTTATTTTCCTATTCAAAATTAATGCATAAAAAATTTAACTTAATAATGTTAATTTTTATTTTACTTGTTAAATAATGTTTAAACTGAAATAAGAATAGAATATATATATATATATATATATATATATACATATATATATATATATATATATATATATATATATATATATATATATATATATATATATATATATATATATATATATATATATATATATATATATATGAGTTTATATAAATGGTTGTGTTTTATTTTATATTATTAATTAATTAATATGAAATTACTCGTTAACTTTTATTATTTATATTTTTTGTAATTATATTAACTAATATATATATATATATATATATATATATATTTATATATTAAATTTCAAAAATATTAATATTTAATTTATGATTATACTTTTAATAATAATATCTTTATATATTATTATTAATTTATATTTAAATAAAATAATTGTTTTAATTTACAAAAGAAAATTAAAAAATAAATGTGACATCAAAAATGAAATTCTCTCTGTATAGTTATTTATATATTTCTAGATAACATCACCTATACAAATAATTTGTTTTTTTCAATTAATTTTCATTTTTTTTCTATAATTTGTTTTTTTCAATTAATTTTCATTTTTTTCTTATGATTGTTGATGCGTGAAGAGTACCCTTGTCATAAAATAATCACGCATTACTACCCGCTGCGCGCTACAGACCCAAAAGTTTATTCCCAGTGCACAACGTTAATCGGAAAGTTTCTTTTAAATACATTTCATTAAACACACATTGTTACTAACTTACAAATAATTTTTTTTATAACTTACAAATCATTAATTGATTCTATTCATCTTTGAGCATCATTGATTAATCAAGGTTTATTTAGTTTACATGTTATCCTTTATATCTATGTTAGTTGAAATTTTACCTTTTCAAAACTATATAAAATACTCTGAACTTCTACATTTTTTTTCTCTCTGCAAGGAAATAAAACTGAGAGTTGAGAATTAAGGTGGATATGATTGGTGCTATTATTGTGATGAGTAATGAAATTCCAAAAGAAAATTCAATAAATAAATAAAAAGTATATATCAAGGACAGACTTTGTCTGATAGTGGAAATTTTCTCCAAAAACTGTTATTTTCTTGCTCAATCACATGTTGTCAATATTTCAAGAATGAACATAAATCTTGCTCAATCACATCATTAACCTTGCTTAATAAATCATTATTTAGTTCTATTGGAGACAACGTTGATGATCTTGGATACATGTAAATTAATATATATATATATATATATATATATATATATATATATATATACACACACATATATATATATATATATATATATATATATATATATATATATATATAATAGTTTATTTTAATTTTAGCATATTTTATATACATGTCATCCTATTCTTGTATATTTATTTTAGCATCCTTGTAAGAATAGTGGACATTGATAATTTTGATTTTAAACTTTGACGTAAATTAGAAGTTGGAAAATTGTGACACACAGAGTACTTTTGTTCCTTTGGAAGTTTCTACATTGGTCAACATTTATTCGATATTTAAAATGAGAATAAATATTATTAATATTTCATTTTTAGTTATATATTTCACCATACATGACGCGAACAAATGGTTAATTATGTATTTGGACATTTTTTTTCTTCTCATATTGGTATGTATACGGTTGGAGGTAAACTCACATTATAAATGGATTTAGTTGAGCTTTTCATGCTAACAACTTGTTTTAATAATAAAACGATAATAGTAAAATGAATTTTAAGAAAAATAAAATAAAAAGATAATTATAACAACAATTATTATAATAGAGTACAGAAGAATGTGCATGTTTAACTTGGAAATTCATTTTTGTTTAACAGAAGAGAAAGGTAAAGTTCCAAATTCTCTGTTTTTGTGCTTTATCATGAAACATTCTCCATTTCATACCACATTTGAAGTTTGATTCCAAAGTCTCACACATATTAGCTGGGAGTTGTCATTTCTTTTAGAAAGTCTTTAGACCTTTAAATGGATGCAAGACTTGGAAATTTCAATCATAATACTTGTCTTTTCTTTTTGGAATTTGGCAGCCATCTTCACCACAAAAGACTTTAATATGAAATAGGAAAAAATAAATAAAAAAATGAATACGAGAAATTTCAAAAACATAAAAATTGAGGAACTGGTTCGATGATATACTAATTAAAAAAAAAACTGTCACAAAATTTAAAAAAAAAATCTTTAAGGAAATGGTTTTAGGTCACCATATAGTAATCGATTTACTTACAATACAAATTAAATTAAGTATTATTAGTTATTCTGTAAATTAAAACATATCATATAAAAAATTAAAAGAATCATAAAAAAGAAGAGTGGCCCAAGATTGTTATAAATAGATTAAACTGAATGAATTGGTAGCAACCAAATCCATATTTGTTTAGTATGAGATTAATGGGTTGGGTTGGACTTTCGTACTTCATAATCTTTCAATGTTTGCTCCTTCATTTTCCTTCTTACAATGGTTTGTTATGTAACCCTGATGACAAAGCTGCCTTGTTACAATTCAAAAACTCACTTCTTGTCAACTTTTCATTTTACTTTTTTGGGGGATAGGAAATCCTTGTTCCTCGTATCATCCAGAGATGGAATCTTGGAACAACGTGACAGATTGTTGCGGGTGGGATGGGGTCACGTGCGACAACAGGTCAGGCCACGTGATCGGTCTCATACTTTACTGCAATCATCTTAGAGGTGAGCCACTGGGTCCAAATAGTTCTATTTTCAGGCTAAGACACCTTCAACAACTCAGCTTTATTTTTAATGATTTCCCTGGATCTTTGATACACTCTAGGATCGGTGACCTTGTCAACCTCACGCATCTGATTTTAGTATACTCTGGAATCACTGGTGATGTTCCTCCACAATCTCTCACTTGTCAAAGTTAGAACATCTTGTTACCGCTAGCCAATATAAAACGAGACTTGATGATTACACATGGACCAGGCTCATTCAGAACGCAACTAATTTAAGACAGATTTATTTACTAGACATTAACATGTCTTCTATCAGAGAGAGGTCTTTGTCATTGTTGACCAATCTATCATCCTCTTTGCTTTCTCTCTATCTCTATAACACCCAAATCCAAGGGAAATTCCCCACTCACATCCTCCATCTACCCAATCTCCAAGAAATAGATCTGTCATTGAATGAAAACCTGAGAGGTGAACTTCCAAACTCCAACTGGACTACTCCACTAACATTTTTGTATCTCTCTCGAACTAATTTCTCAGGATACATCCCCGATTCCATAGGGCAATTGAAGTCTCTTAACGAACTGTATCTTTCGGGTTGCAATTTTGATGGATTTCTTCCACCATCTTTGTTTAATCTTACTCAACTTACTCTCTTATATTTATCATATAATGAATTAGTTGGCCCCATTCCAACCCAAATCACCGAATTCTCTAAGCTATCAATCCTAGATTTGAGTGGTAACCTGTTAAATGGATCAATTCCTCTTGGGTGTTATTCTTTGCCTTCCTTATTGTCCTTGGATCTTAGTGACAATCAACTCACAGGGTCAATTGGTGAATTCTCCTCTAATTCTTTGGAATACTTATCTCTCTCAAACAACAATTTGCAAGGTAATTTTCCGACTTCAATATTTCAACTCCAAAATCTTACTCGTTTGAGTTTGTCATCAATGAACTTGAGTGGTGTCATGGACTTTCACCAATTTTCAAAACTTAAAGCACTATGGAATTTGGATCTTTCTCACAATAGTTTGCTATCAATAAACTTTGGAAATACTTCTGATTGCATATTACCCATCCTTCAATACTTAAGATTATCTTCCTGTAATATTATTTTTAACTTTCTAAGTAGTGTGTGTATGTTTCCTAGTCTTCAAGCCTTATATTTATCTTCGAGTAATGTAAGTAGTCTCCCAACATTCTTAGCACCACTGCAGAATCTGCAAGATTTAGATCTTTCTCATAACAGAATTCATGGAAACATTCCCAAATGGTTTCATGAGAACCTCTTGCACTCCTGGAAGAACATTTATTATATTGATCTCAGTTTCAACAAGTTGCAAGGACATCTTCCAATTCCACCAAACGGCATTAGAATCTTTCTAGTCTCAAATAATGAGTTGAGTGGGCATATTTCTTTAACAATGTGCAATGCAAGCACCCTTTTTATACTTAACCTAGCTTCCAACAACTTGACAGGACATATTCCACAATGCTTGGGAACATTTTCTTCTCTTTGGGCGTTGGATTTGCAAAACAACAACCTTTACGGAAGCTTACCTCCTAAATTCTCCAAAGGTAATACATTTCAAAGTATAAAGTTGAATGGAAATCGGTGGAAGGGACCGGTACCATGGTCTTTGACTTACTGTACAGGACTTCAAGTTTTGGACCTTGGAAACAATAACATTGAGGATCTGTTTCCCTATTGGTTAGAAACCCTGTCAACTTTACAGGTACTCAGTTTACGGTCAAATAAGTTTCATGGTGTCATCACTTCTTTCGGCACCAAACTTCCATTTCCTAGGTTGAAGATTTTTGACATCTCCAATAACTATTTTACTGGACCCTTGCCAACATCATACATCCAGAACTTTCAAGGAATGATGAATGTGACTAACAACCAAATTGGTTTGACATATTTGGGTAACCATGGCACATATAATGATTAATTCAATGGAGATTGTGATGAAAGGGCATGAAATTAAGCTCGAGAAGATATTGACTGTTTTCACAGCCATTGATTTATCGAACAATATGTTTGAAGGAGAAGTTCCAAAAGTCATTGGAGAGTTGCATTCTCTCAAAGGGCTTAACCTTTCACATAATAGAATCACTGGTACCATTTCAATGTCACTGGGTAATTTAAGCAATCTGGAATGGTTGGACCTCTCATGGAACCATTTGAAGGGTGAGATTCCCATGGCTTTGACAAATTTGAATTTTCTGGCGGTCTTGAACCTTTCAGAAAACCAATTCGAGGGAATGATACCTACAGGTAAACAGTTTAACACATTCGAAAATGATTCCTATGCTGGAAATCCAAAGTTGTGTGGAATCCCTTTGTCAAAACCATGCAAAGAAGATAACAAAATGCTACCGCATTCAGCACTTGATGAAGAAGAATCGGGATTTGGTTGGAAAGCCGTTGTAGTGGGGTATGCATGTGGGATGATGTTTGGAATAATATTGGGTTGTAATGTATTCTTTGCTGGAAAACCCCAATGGCTTGCAAGACTTGTTGAAGCTTTTTTAAATGTGAGACTGACAAGAACAAACACCAGAGCAGTGTAAATGGTTGGAGAAGGAATTAGTGCACTTTTAGTTTAATATGGTTCTTTTTGTGTTGTTCTTATATGTTTTCTGTACTTTAAATTTCTATCAATTCTATCTTATGCAATTAATTTGATGTTATGCTCAATATGGCGTAAAATGTCAAACCTCCATAGACATAAAAATCTAACATTCAATTTTCAATCAACACAAAATTAGTCTTATATTAGAAACATTTTCCAAGAAGCATATAGGTTAACCAGGTTAAATACAGAATTGTCTCGTTTGTATTTTTGATTTATTATGCTCGAATTCTGTTTCGGGGTTAACAAAAGAAATTTATAAGTATACTGAGTAATAAATTAAGGACAATGATATTTTGATTATTAAATTTTGACAACTTTCTCTTATAATATGAAGTGTCATCTTCTAAGTGATTTTTGAATATTGAGAATGAGAAAAAGAAAAATTAGAAAATCACTTAAAAGATGACAGTTAAGGTTATAAGAAAAAGTTGTCAAAATATAGTAGTTAAAAAAATTATTTTCCATAAATTAAATACTTGTCAATCAATTTTTAGTTTATTAGTTTTTGGCATATAAATTAGTTTATTAGTTTAAAAGTGTTTATTTGATATATTTAATAAGTTAGTTAATGATATAAAATCACACTAAAAGATAACATAGATAAAATTTTTATTTAAAATAAAATTATATCATTATATTAATTTAAAAGAAAAAAATGCGAAATCTCACATACAAATTGAGAAACTGGTTAAGAGATGTTTTTGTCTCATTTAAGTTGAAAATGGATAATAATAAATAAAAATATATTACATATATTGAAGAATATTTTAACTCATTAAATACCTAAATGGGGTTGCAATGGCTTGGTTATGACTCTAACCAACAAAGTGTGCTACACCAGGTTTGTTTGTTTGAGTTCTCTGTGCTTTTACTTCTAAAATGGCATGAAAATTTTGAGACTGAACTGTAGTTTCTTTTGGAGATGGTAATATGATTATTGGTAACATAGTTTGATGTATTGAACAATTATTCGTCTGTAAATACTTAACTGATAAGTATATAATCTGCTTGTTGTGCCTTCTCTGTTTATCTTCTTTCTCTAATCTTGGTTCTATTTTTAGGGGTTTGGCTCTCAGTGCCATTGTCACTGTTATTCTTCCTCAACGTCTTTAAGGTTTTTTCTTTTTTCTTTTTTTAATATCGGAAAATGGCATTAGTAAACCCCAAGGGTGAGAAATCAGAAGGCTCTCTTTAAATCTTCTTAAAATCTTTATTTCAAACGCAAATTTGTCTACTACCGAAAAAAGACATGATAATTTTTATTTTAAACTTTTACTTTGAAAGTGTCTACCTGTCTTTACCACTAGGATCATATTTATAACAAGAATCAATATTATTAATATGTCATTTTAAGTTATTTATTTAATCACACACACATTAAGACTTTAGTATTTGTTGAGGTAAACTCAAATTATAAATGGTTATAAATGAATTTAATTGAGGTTTCATGCTAACAATTTGTTCTTCAATAAATTTTAAGAAAAAAGTGATAAAATTGTAAATAATATTAATTATTATAATTATAATAAACTACAGAAGAGAATGTGCATGTTTAATTTTGAAATTTGCCTTCGCTTTCACACTTACCTACACCAATCTCGGAAGACTGAGTTTGTGATTGAACGAAAAGCTGAAAGGTGAAGTTCCAAAATCTCTGTTTTATCTGCTTTTTTTCAGCAAAACCTTCTCAATTTCATACCCATTTGTTGTCTCAAAAACATAAAGTCTTATTTGGATTTGTCATTGAATATGAAAAAAATAGTATTTTAAAACTAAATCAATAAGTTTATTAAAATTCCTTTTTCAATTTAAAATTTA
>Ga0214543_1011991_pt1 | contig 11807 bp, 7 predicted proteins | sample CNSS2metaG_FD_160094 | JGI IMG/M metagenome (GOLD analysis project Ga0214543, IMG submission 160094) | Root nodule microbial communities from cowpea collected in UCLA plant growth center, Los Angeles, California, USA - CNSS2 | ecosystem: Host-associated > Plants > Roots > Nodule | place: USA...
ACTCTTCTTTAAGATCATTGTCTTCTTGATTGGGCAATTCAAAGCAATGTGTTTATACCCCAAACATTTAAAACATTTAATGGAACTTGATCTTTGAGAAGTGGAATGGTGAGTGTGACCACTTGGTGACTTATTTTTACTTGATGGTGCTTGGTGAGACTTTGAAGGAGATTTATCATGTTTCTCTTTAGCTTTTCCCTTCCTTGAGTGACTATAGTAGTGGTTGGGTGAGTAACTCTTCCTTGCCCTGTTCTTTCTTTTCAAATGAGTTTCAATCCTAAGGGCAAGTGTGAAAACATTTTGAAGAGTGGAGTACTCATACAACTCTACTTGGTTTTGTATGTCTCTCCTAAGACCATTCAAAAACCTTTTTATTTTTACTTTGTTAGTTTCTTTTATTCCAACCCTAAACATTTGAGACTCTAATTCTTTAAAGTATTCACTCACACACATAGGACCTTGGTGAAGCCTTTAGAGTTTCAAAAGAAGTTCCTTCCTATAGGAGGGAGGAACAAATGTAGCGCGCATAAGAGTTTTAATGTCCATCCAAGAAGCCGCGGGTGGCCCTTGGTCACAATTTTTATAAACTTTATGCCACCAAGTTTTGGCATACTCAAAAAATCCTAACATTACTAGATCAACTTGTGTTTGATCCTTTACATGATTTTCATTGAACATTTGTTCCACTTGAGCTTCCCAATCAAGGTAGATTTTGGGATCACATCCACCATAGAACATAGGAATCTTTTGGGTTTCCTTCTTTTGTGTTGGTTGGCGCCTAGAATGCTCTCTTTTCTTTGCCTCTCTTTGGAATGGTTGCAATTGTTGTTGAATTTGTTGAATTTGTTGTTGCATTTATTTCTTGTAAACTTGAAGGGTTCTTTCTTGTTGTTCTCTATCTTCTTGTCTCTTAAGTTCCATTTCTTGTAAGATTTTACCAATGTCTACCAATGCACCTTGATTGGCCATGAGGTCACCATCTCACTTTTCTGCAACAAACTCAAAATCCGAGAAAAGTAAAGAAGTTGGTTAGCAAATGATAAGAAACTTGTGACCAAGTGTGGTCAAAATAAACAACCCAAGTGTTTTGATCACTCTCCCCCAAAGCAACAAGGCAAGGCTACAAAAGCAAGTTAAGGAATTTATTAGCATGTTGGTTTAAGGTTAAGCTAATCTTTTGAGTCAACATGTCAACCCAAAGTCAAGGTCAACAAGTCAACTTAAAAATAGTCAACCAAGCCAACTTAATGGAATTTTAAACTAAAGAAAATAAAACCAAAGGAAGGGATCAAGGAACTCCCTTTCTTCTAAGCATGTGCCATGGGCCATCATCCTTGGTAGGGATCAATCCTTTATCAGGATTACCAATTTTGAAAGTGAATAATGTTTTTGTAATACTTGGTATGTTATATGGTGGAGCTCTTGGTGTGGAATGGATGAAAGCTCCATGAAGTAGACGTGATCAATGGAAGGGAATGGAAGCAAGTGTTTAAGGCCCTTGCTAAGCATTGGTTCGGACTAAGGTGTTTGAAGGTTTAGCTTAAGAGAAAGCTAGGGGAAGGTGGCTAGAGGAGATGATTCAACCCTCTAGCAAAGGAGACTCTCAAATGCAATAGGGTGGAGTACTCTCAACACTATGCTTCGATTGCAAAATTCAAGAGTAAAAATGTACAAATGGTATACTTTTGGCTTTTATATGAGAGCCTAAAAGTTAGACTAATTCTTGGCCCTTAGATCAAGCTTAGAGGAGAAGCTTTAATCATCACCCTTGGATGGTGGCTTGGAGAAGGAGGCATCTTCCTAGCCTTTGAATGAAGACTTGGAAAAGAAGACACTCTCTTAGCACTTGGATGAAAGAGGCGCATGGGTGGAGTGTGAACTTTGCTCCATGGGATGCATGATCCATGAGGTAGTCACGGCATAAGGGAGACTTTTAGTGGGTCGAGCCCATTTGTACATGTAACACCTATTTTTATGTCTTACACCATTATTGAAATCAAAGCCCAAACATTAGCACAATTTAAAATCTATTCTACTAGGCTTTGATGCATTTCTTCAAGTCTTGGTGATTTCTTTGGCTCATGAAAATAATGTGACAAGCCCATTAGATTTGTGTCCATCTATTGGGAGGCCCATTTGAATCTTCTTCATCATACTTCTTGTTATTGGGCCTTTTAATGGGCTTGGGCTTGGGATTGGGCTTGAAGGTGCAATTGAGCTTGGTGGGGTCACATCATTATAGGTGATAGCAATTGGTCTAAGGGATTTGGACGATGAAGGCAACAAAAGACAATTGTCTGTGACTCTAGGAACACAATTTTGTACTCCAAATATGTTGGAAATGACTTTAAGGGAAAAGATGATGACTAAATTTGTGTAGCTTTTAATTTTCTATAGTTCAAATATAAGCTTCGTTTTATGATGGCCTTCCTTCAAGGGAATCCATGAAAACGCAAGGTGGAAGTTCCATGGATGATGTGAGGTTGCACAAAAGTTAAGGAATGGAAGGGAAAATGTCTCGGTTTGATGGGTGTTATGGTGTTTAGTGATGGTTTTCCTAAGGGAGGTGAGACTAACTCTAAGGAAGGAAGTTAGAGTGATTCTAGAGAGAATTCCACTCTAAAGTGAGCTCAAACAAGAGAGGTGCACCAAAAGTGGCAACATTTCATTTCTCAAATTCAAGCTAGAAAAATACATGAGTAGTGACCTATATTTATAGAGGAAGTTGTCTTAAACGTAGATGAGCCAACCCATAAAAATGTCATCTTGGAAAACTTGGAGAGTAAGCTAGAAATCCTCTCCAATGAGAGGTGGATATGTGGCCACTACATGAGAGAATCCTCTCTACTCATGGAATGACACATGGCCACTACTCCACTCATGCCTTGTTCATCAAGTTTCAAGACTTGTTCCTTGACCCCTTGGGCAACCATCCTATGCGCTATCATTTAGTCAACCTTTGGTTGTGACCCAAGTTGACTTTGGTTGACCCACTTTTCTATTCTATTTTGGCCCATTATACAAAGCCCAAAATAAAATTTTCTATACCACTTGGCCCAGAATATAAGGCCCAAACATTATTTAAATATTTACAATGTATTTAAGACTACGTCTTCATAACTTCTTTAGCCCATGTAAACATTAACTTGGGTATGCCTAGCACAAATGAAGCCCAATCTTTTTGGATCCTTTTAGGCATTTCCACATTTTGGGCAAGTTAAAATTGCTCCGGAGGAAAATGAGTCATGGTATGTAATATTTTGTTTTCTTTATCTTGGGAATTGAGTATCATGGTGAGGCATTAAGATTTTTTATTTCCATGTAAACATAATTCCCATATATTTATCTGCAAGTGTCAATGACGACTGAGGTAACTTAGCTATGTGATGTGCTTGAAGGTGATGATGTGTTTGAGTTACAGGTAAAAATTCTCTAACATGTTCCAGAAAAGTATCCATACAAAGATGATTAGTGAATTTGTTTTTACAGTGCCATATATTCTCGAGGTTTTTATTTCTTCATTGTTGTAGTATTAGATTATCATATTCTAATTTGTCTTATGTGTATTTTGATGAAACACTTACTACAACATAGAATCTTTAATTAAGAGCACTATGCTTAGGCCTAATTGATTTATACTTTGGTGTGGATTACCAATTTGGAAAGTGAATAATGTTTTTGTAATACTTGGTATGTTATATGGTGGAGCTCTTGGTGCGGAATGGATGAAAGCTCCATGAAGTAGACGTGATCCATGGAAGGGAATGGAAGCAAGTGTTTAAGGCCTTTGCTAAGCATTGGTTCGGACTAAAGTGTTTGAAGGTTTAGCTATACCAATTGAAATCATTATATAAGTAATAATAAAAAACACATAAATGTAAATCTATATACTAAGTATTCACAGTCCTCCAAAATTATTAGTTGATTTTTCAAAAATAAGATATTTAATATTAATGAGGCATTGCTGATACTAGGTATATGCATATATACCTGCGTCCATTCCTATTCACCAACTCACAATCTCGTTATTGATCTGTAATACTACATGTAAGACCCTCTGCTCATGCACATCGATATAAATATACAATCATCATAGGTGGAAACCACATCTAAAGAAAACACAAGGGTAAGCTAGTGAAATTCTAATATATTGTAAGAAACAAATAAGAGTTATTCACATAATATTAACACAAATTATACTCAAATAATCTCAAATACAGATATACTATATTGTAAACCATTCATAATTAACCTTATGTAATTATTTCACATAATTCATGTACACTAAACCACATCTACCTAATTGTATATGTAACCTCAATATAGGTGTTCATTTATGGTAATTGTACCATTCCTTCTTTACCGAACATCCATAAGATTAATTGAAATTTGCAGTTGCTAGTCAGGATAAATGAGTCTCATCATGACCAACAAAGTAACCCGAGAGCATCTTATCTTGAGTAACAACTACTCATTTAAATCCCCAACGTTATACCTCCAACTACAAAAATCAAATATTTATTCATCATAAGTTTTATTTTGATATTAAATCATGTAATTGTATAAATAAATGTATAGTATCGATGTATAACTAAAAATAAATATATAATAAACAAAGAGGATAAGTGCGTGATTAGAGATAATATAAATGAATGAGGTTAGGGACACCTCACTTAACATAAATATAAAAATAAAATAATTATGAACAGATAAAAACGATAATAAAGGTAAAGAGATAAAATGATAGATGTCTCATCCCCTTACCTAAAAAATAATTTTTCTTAGAAATAAAAATAAAATATTCTACAAAATATTTTGTTTTGGACTCAATAAGAATTAACCTCGCTTCTACGTATTTCCATTCAAAATAGAAAATCAAAGACTACATAAGATGAAAAATACCCTAGAGATCTAAGAAAAAATTTCAAATATCATATATATACTCAATGGTTGAGAAATAACAAAAATTGTTTTAGCGAAACAAAAGAGTTCTTCAAATGAAACAAAAATTAATAATAATAAGTAAATTATTTTTTTATATTACCTATGAAATGTTTGTGCTATTAAACACTTAAATTGAGAGTATTAAACATTCACATGTGAAAGGAAAATATACAATAGATAAAAATATAAAAAAATAGTAGAAATATTAAAATGTGAGACATAAATTTTTTTTAATTGACATACATCATTTTAACGTAATTACATAAAGGTTATGATAAGATGAGAAATATAGTGGAGATGTGAATGAGTTTCATGACAAACTAAATAATTAGAAGAAATGAAAAATAGAAAGCATATGTATATGTGTAAATGAAGATAAATAAAAATAAATAAATAACATCAATACGTAACTAAATTTAAATATAAATAAAATAAGAGGACTAGAGCGATAAATATTAAGGGTGGCAAAATAGACCAGCTTGGCCCATTTTGGCCCGACCCGTATATGAGCCATAAAAAACAGCTCGGGTAGGGCTGGCCCGTCAAACAGAAACAAGCCAATAATCATAACTCATCCTGTATAGGATGGGCTAACGGGCCATGCCAGACTGACCCACCCATTTTTTTTCTTTTTAATTTTTTTAAAAGTTATTTAATTTGTTTTTAATTTTTTAATTTTTTAAATAGAGCTAAAGGGAAGAGTATAAGGGCTGGAAGTCAACTTACGTAGAGTAGAATGAGCTTGAGCGAACTTGATAGAGATGGAGATCAAACCCTAGTAGAGTATTATTGTTGCAACTCTAAGAGAGGAAGGAGAAGGGTTTTCTAAAAAGTGCAGCAAATGAGTGTGTTAGGCTAGTTTAGGGGCTTTGGGCACCCTATGAGCCAGCCTTAGGTCCAACAGACTAGGGCATCTCTTAAACATTGGGCTGAAATAAAGAGACCTTACATTTATTATATAATATATATATATATATATATATATATATATATATATATTTAACTATTATAATTATATATAAAATTGTTATTATATATAATATGTATTTAATTGTTACAATTATGTGTATTATGTATTTATATGATAATAATATCACGATATATTAATTTTTTGGGATGATTATTTATTATGTGTTTTAGAACTATGCCAAAGTTGTCAATAGACAACATTTTTTTCTAATAGATAGCGTTTTTTAGACGCGATCTATTGGAGCGCTATCTATTAATAGATAGCATTTGTAAAAAAGGTGCTATCTAATGACACCTTATATAGAACGCTTATCTAAACAAGCGTTGTCTATATATTTTCAAAAAGACTGCACTTTCTACATGAAAAGCGTTGTCTTATGTATTCTTCAAAAATACATGATCCATCAATGGATAACATTTTCTCAAACAACCGTTGTGTATTGCTTCAATTATCTTTTTTTATAATTTATTTACTTTTTTGCTCATTCCTTCTTATTTTAGTGTTATCTATGCAGAAAACTTGTATGACAACTATAACATGTCTTTAAATACCTATCATAACAAATCCAACTTATTATGAGAGGTATTCTTGATCCTTACTCAATAAGTGAGTATTTTTTTTTAATTTCACTTATATTTTCAATTTCCTCCATTCATAATGGTATTACCTGAATATAACAATATACAAAATAATTTCTTTGACTTTATTTAATAAACATGATCCAAAAGAGACTTATTCTATCAATTTGTATATATCCAAAAGAATCCTACAACTTTAGAATTTATTCACACATTTAAAAAGGACTAAACTTTGTACATATGTCACTAAGAACCAACCACCTAAGGTAGGCATAAACAATCATTGTTTTTAACATTGGAACTTTGTGTAGCCCTATTGCAAGAATGCATAATGCTGCCATGATCATGGAAGTTAGTAAAAAGCATACGCTACCATCACACTTCATAAACTCAATAGAGCATTTGGAAAAGGCAATAATAGTGATCCCATACTTGGTGCTGGTGAAATTGTATAGTGCACCAAACTTTGGTGTTGGTTCCTACAGGGTTTGCTAGAGTAATGAAATTGTACAATGCACCAAAGTTTCTAAGGCCAAACAATTCTGAAGCAATGGCTAGAACAATTGCCTAATGAGCCTCGTAACCAAGTCCAACTAGTAAAGTGCCAAACATACATTGGCCCTAGCCATCCCATACCAATGAAAAGATGCCCAACAATCATAATAAGTTGAAATACAACCAATGCAATTGATCTTGGATATGCATAATCTCTGCTGCAGAGTAATAACACCATGGAATTTGAAATCAAATGAGATGTAAAGGAGACATCTAACAAATCTAAGCTTACTTAAACATGCAATAAGTGTAAGAATTGCTTCTATTTTCTTTACCTTACAACAAGCTTAGATTTTTTTTTACAAAAAAAAAAGCTCAGATATGTAACCTCCTCCAACACGACCAAGGAAGTTCCAAATATTGACTGACCATGGAGACAAATATATGTCCATTTTCATATCCTAGAGATTGGCTCATCTGATCCAGATTCGTGCAATTTATTACTAGTACAATAACCAAGTTCATAAATCTATGAACCTCTAAAAGAATATTCAATAATTTAATCTTATTTTTAATCAAGAAGTTTGTGTTTTTGTTAGTCAGAGGTACTCAAAACACATATATACTTTGGTGTTCAATTCTCTATGTTTATATATTGTTTCGTACTACTTTTCAAATTCGTATTAAACTTGAGTCATGTATCAATGGGTCATGGGTTAAAATTTAATTCGGGATAGACTATTCTGTATCTGCTTAAAATGGTAAATCCAAAGAAAAACACTATGGTACCTTGGCTCTTAGAGGTTTACTATTGGTCCTTTCACCACTGAATCTTCTATCCACATAAACATGCTTGATGAAATCCCGAAGCCTGTCAACATTGTTGGAACTGGAATGCAAATAAGAATAATGTAGTCTGCAATTAACAAAAGAGCTAATAAGCACATGCTTACCTACTATACGAAAAAGAATGACGTTGTGGATCCCATTCTTTAAAATAGATTTCTTTTAACATCAAAGACTCAAGATATCTAGAACAAGATTTAGTGCTCAAAAAGTTCACACCTAATTTCTTCCTTCCTGAAGTGCACTAATTTCTAGTGCAATAAATTTGGCATTGAAATTTATTTTACTTGATGTGTAAATTCTCAGCTAGATATTAAAACAAAAAGTAGTTGAGAAGAAAGTAAATTAAATCAATATTGTCCCATAGACACTTGACAAATGTTGTTTGCAGTTGAGGAAGAAAAGGCTTTAGGGCGATTCCACCCCTTTTTTAGCATTGATGTTAGAGTAGATCGCATGGCACCCTTCACTTGCCATATGAATTGATCCATATAATTCAGATTTGAGGCTTACCACAAACAATAGGGAAATAGTAAACAACTAACCAAGGTATTGGTTCAATTAGTATATTGAAATAAAAGCCAAAACATTGACAAAGTACTAAATTATAACATGGTGTCATTTTACTTCATTCATACAGATGTTGATGCTAAAATATGAACATAGTAATCCATAACATCTTTCTATTAAATACCCTATTATTGGGGTGACAAACCTTTTTAGTGATTGTTCACTGGTCACTTTTATCAATTTGCCAAGCCCTAAAGCAGCATGCTTCATAGTAACTTAACTAATACCCGTTACTTTTTGAATTATAATTTTATTATCTTATGAATTTATTCCTACCTTCTTATGAATAAACCAAATAATGATATATCTCTAGTGAATAAAGCAAAAGGTAATGACAGTGGGAGAAGATAGTGGAAGTGTTAGACTAATGTGTGTAGGGCTAATATTTGTGACAAATAAGAATTAATATATGAACTTTTCGCATCTTTCTAATCACAAATGTCTACTAGCAAAAGCAACACATTTATTTATTTGTTCATTAAATTAAAACCTATAAAATAAAGAGAATAATTATCATTTCGAAGACTAACAAGATACCAAATATATTAGTTTCAACTTATACTAAATTCAAGTCTCTTAAACATATATAACAATTATTTTATTCATTTATTCATTGAGTCAAAACTTATAAATATGGAGAATAATTATCATATGGAAAGTAAAGAAGAAGAAAATATATTAGTTTCAACTTATAATAAATTCAAAACTCGCAAACATTTGCAATCTTATATATTAAAATTAATTGAAAGCAATAAGGTTTATACCATGGCAGCATTTTACATTTCAAATCATAATAATAAACAAGTTCAACATATAAGTTGACTTGAATATTCAATCTAGGCAAAATACAAACCTACAATGCATTGGCATATGTTGTTATCATATTCATAAGCTTCCTAAATGTGCACTTCTTTCGACTTTCATTAGTTAGCCTTAAATATGTTCTAAATATAGCAACCACCTATAATTAGACAAGGTCACATCATATAAACTATGTGATAGATAAAATAATAAATAGATTTGGATAAACAGTTTACTGAGGGCTATCTGGATGGGGAGAATAGGATATCTGAGCTCTAAAGAGAAAGAGACATTATACCAAAGTTGATCTAAGCTGAAAACCAACACACATAACATTCTGAAAATAATGTGCTTCACAAAGAACACTAGCTAGTTGTCTGAAAAGACTTGAGTGGAACCACTAGTTAGTTGTTCTTTCCTTCGTGTTCATAAATTTTATCAAGACTATAAAATAGTTACAACATTAAAAACAAATATTGTCAACTTTCAACCATCGTTTATGACTTAGAGCATCAAATAGTTCAAGAGTGAATTCCTTCGAATACTTCATACCTACAAAGATAAAAAAAATACAACTCCCTAAGCTAACAAAAAGAAAAATAGTAGCAACTAGAAGAAAAAGTATTTATGCAAAAACATGAAAGATCCAAACAAATAATGAAAATAAAATAAAATGAAACAGGGAAGGTGGAGAAAACACTATAGAATAACTAATCAAACGATTCAAACAAACAATGTGAGATTCGAAAAAGAAAGAGACTTATGAATTATGCAAATCAGTGACCAATGCCTCCTTAGAGCGCGAGTGGTCAACCCTAAAGCTTGGTTGTGGCTTAACGACAACAGGCGCAACTCCGATTTCAGCTAATACTGTAGAATGATGGAATATTAGCTTTATTCTAATACCTTTTTATCTTATGAATTTGATACTTAATGCCAATTCTAGAAGCTTTTACAATCTTCAACAAGGACGACTAATCAAATTTACATGTTGTAATTATTCTTCTCATACTTAGTCAAGATTCTTCTATTAATACAAGCATTATAAGCTGGTAAAATTTGTTGTTTGGCATGAGATTTTGTTCTAAAAATGTGTGGTATGTGATATATGCTAATGTGCTATATGAATGGACAGATATTAACTAGTGTCCCATGGTACAAAGAACACTTTCTCTATCAAACATCTCTTGGTTCTATTATGGTCATAATTCTTATGAGAATTATACAGTATAATTTGTCAAAACTTTGGGTTTACATCTTAAACACACATGTATTGTCAATTTATCACATGATTATTTAATTCAGACATATATATATATATATATATATATATATATATATATATATATATATATATATATATATATATATATATATATATATCGTATGAACAAAATTCCTAAGATATTGGTCAATTAATATGGTTATTATCTAGACATGTGTCACTATTTTGAGTTTGTATGATTTGTGACTTTGATGTGAAATACTTCATCCCATTATAGTTGAATTGTGGATACTTTACCTCAAATGTTGAAAACTAGATTTGTTTATGCTTATGAATTTCATTGGATATGTATTTATACCGTTCACCAAAGAAAGTACAACACCCCTCCCTCGCAATTCTAATGTATATTTGGAAAGGGCACGTATTGACATTTTCCTTTACTATCATCATTCAACAAATAAACCTAAAGTCTTTATCTTAATTATATAGTTTTAACTTAAGTACATGAATTATAAGTTGCATTTGTTAAACAAATTGGTTTTGCTATCTTTAGTACTATGAGAAAATGGAATATTTGGACATTGTGTATTAAAAGTAGTATCAACTATATCTATAAAAATACAATGTAATAAAATATTTACTCGATTGTCCATACCTCTTCTACTGACTCATGTGCAAAATTATGGTTTTTTGTCATTTTCAAATCCCGATTTATCATATTAACCTATAGTGTTCATAATCCCAATTGTTATATACAAAATATTATTAATATTTTGTATTGTATAACTTTAAAGCTTTCATTAAATTGGATTATAATAATTGAACATTAAAGTGAACTATAAATTTTTAAACAATCAATATTTAATACAAAAAATTTGTTTTTGAAAAAGAATATACAAAATAGTATTAATATTTTGTATTGTATCAATTTAAAACTTTCATTAAATTGGATTATAATAATTGAACATTAAAGTAAACTATAATTTTTTAAACAATCAATATGTAATATACAAACAATTAGTGTTTTAAACAAGTAATAAATCTTGAATTTGTAATAAATTAATTAATAAAAATTTGAAATTTTTTTCTTGCATCCCATTATTTCTTACTGTACCCCATAAACAAGGTGAAAAATCAAATTTATCCTCATCTTCTTCCTTCCTACTCTCTCATTACACCTCCATATCTTCTTCCACCTATATCCATCTTCTTCCTCCATTTTTTTCCTAAAAAACATTTACAACTACTTAAACTTCTTTGAATTACTTATATATATATATATGACTTTTACTTTTTTCTCTTTCTATCTCTATATATATATATATATATATATATATATATATATATATATATATATATATATATATATATATATATA
>Ga0214543_1012001_pt1 | contig 11794 bp, 7 predicted proteins | sample CNSS2metaG_FD_160094 | JGI IMG/M metagenome (GOLD analysis project Ga0214543, IMG submission 160094) | Root nodule microbial communities from cowpea collected in UCLA plant growth center, Los Angeles, California, USA - CNSS2 | ecosystem: Host-associated > Plants > Roots > Nodule | place: USA...
GCAATTTTCTCTTCTCTACTCTCTTTATTTTATTGTGTTTATTAAAATAAAGGAAATAATTTTAATTGATCTTTGATATTAAAAGGGAGAACTTTAAAAGCACAATTTTTATTAAGAACCCAATTCATCCTCCTCTTGGTTTTTGTTCGCATGCTCAAACATTCCGCTGCGCGATACCAACAGCATCTTCTACCTTCGAAAATCAGTGTTGCATGTGCCTCCACGCCGTTCCGCCACCACTGTAGATGCATCTTCACTGTTCAGTCCCGCGACCCACCATCGTAGATCCGCCACCATGCCCTCCTTCTCCACTTGCTGCCGGCGCTGCGCCTCCTCCGACGAGAACAGCAGCTACGCCACCTTCGTCTGCACATTGGGGTATTTTTTGCGTTTCCATTTTGCGATTTGAATCCATTTTCTTGGGTGTTTTTCCTGTAGGGTTGGGATTCGTATTCTTGCATTTCCTCACGTTTTTGTGCAGGTGAACTTCACATAGTGGTTGATTGAATGGTTGTTGGCACGAGATTTTGGACGTGCGAGGTGTTGAGGTTTTGCGAACTGGCAGAGTTGCGTTCTGGGTCAACAAGACGCTGCACTTGCAGGTGGTTTCTGTTGATGGTGGTTGAAACACAAGGAGATCCACGAATGGTGATGGAGGCGTTTTTCAGTGAGGCTCACATATTTTGCTTGCTTGTGTTCTTGCAGGTTTCAACCATTTCTGAATTTTTTTTTTAATTTTTAACGTATTTTATGCCTCGGTTGGTATCAGAACCGAGGCAGTAAAGATGAGATATGGCTCGGGTAGGAACCGAGGCAGAAAGGTGAACTTTTTTACCTCGGCTAGATATGCCTCGGGTCTTAAACCGAGACCAAATAATCAAAATAACTGCGGGAAAAACCCTTTTCTGCACTAGTGACTTGATGTGGAAAGCTATTTATTAATAAGGATAATTAACGCATGCAGACCACTATGGAGAATAACAAACCATATGGAAATCGACTGTCATTTTTAACATGAGTGAGGAGAATCGATTCTCCTTATATATTAGAAGAGTATTGATTATTGGGTATAGAGGATGAGAAGAGAAACGATTCTTGGTGTATTAGATGAGACAAAATTGATCCTTGTATATGTATAATATAAGAGAATCGATTCTTGCGTGACAGAGGTTCAATTTTTTTTCACAATTCGTCTTTTCTCCCAAAGTCGATTATGCTTCAGTCAAGAACGAGAAGAATTAATTTTTCTATTGTATTTTTGAATAATTAAACGTCAGAGAATCAATTATCTCGTTCTCATAATTGATTCTCGCCCTTCATGTTTGTTTGTTTTCTCCTTCAACCAATTCCTCTGTCACTTCGCTTGTGAATAGTACATTAAAATCACGGGGTCATATCTAGTATTTCGTCTAGGCTTGCGTGGTTTTCTTTTAAAATATTCCCATTTGTGCGAAGAAATTTTGGTGAGCGTTACTCGCAAATCACCGCTCACATTTCCCTTCAAATTGGTCGAGCCAAACAAGCTTCATACTCACTCCTCCTCGCTTGTGAACAGGAAACCCATCGAAGTAAACACATTGTTAATAAAATATCTTTCCAACTTTTATGTTTGGTTTAAGAGAATAATATTTAGATCTGAGATCTTTGATATAATATGAGGGGGGAAACATAGAAATAAAGTATTTAAAATAAGAATTTCTTGAAAAGGATTGTTACATAAATGATGAATGGAATATGAACACACTTTAAACACTTAGAAATTTACACCGCACACTATAAGAATTTCCTTGATTACTGATGGATTGTTATCGACGATAATCAATATGTTGGTAAACTTAAATGTATTGAAAAAAATTTCCAATAAATTTCACAAATTAATTTACCAATTAATATTTTTGTTGGTAACTTATCATTACATTTACTAACGGTTAAAGTCATTGACATTATTCGTCAGTAAATTATATTTTTTTACCATTGACAAATATTTTTGTTAGCAACTTATCACTACAATTACTACTAATTAAAGATGTTTGCATAGTTTGTTGATAAATTTCAATTCTTATTATTGATGTATATATTTATTGGTAAATTATCATTACAACTACAAACAGTCTTATTTTGTTGGTAAATCCATCACAAATTTGGGTGACAACTTTTCCGTTCAATCATTTTTTTTTTGTATACGAAGGGAATATAGGTGAGAAGAAAAAGAGAACAAGAGAAAAAGAAAGGAGAACAATAAAATAAGAGAAGAGAATGAAAAGAGAACAAAAAGAGGAAGATGAGACAAAGGAGGTGGAAATGACTCGACGATGACCCAGTGGTGACGCTACAAAGGGTGAGCGTTGACGTAGAGACGCGTCGGTGATGAGGAGGCATGCCAATGACGAGGAGTCATGGTAGTGATGTGGACGAATGTCAGTGATCCAATAAGGACATAGAGGTAGAGGACGTTAGTGATGGTGGTTGCCAAAGTTAAAGAAAGAGGTGAAGTAGGAGGAAGTGGAAGAAGAAAAAGAGAAAAAAAGAAGACAAATAAGAGGAGGATTTGGAGTTGGTGGTGGTGACAATGGTGACACAACGACGAGGAGGAGGATGGAAGGAAGATGATTGAAAAATAAAGGAAAGAGAAAAGGAAGAAAGAGACTCAATTGCATATTTCACCAACAACTTAAATTTGTCAATAATTACCAACAAATATTTAGCGACGAGTACTTATAGACAAATTCATGGTCATATGTAATTACAGACAAATTTATCTATTTATCAGCAAAGTTTATCGATAACCACTTTACTAACAAATTTTTTATTGTCAGTAATTTGTCGATAAACATGATTTACCAACAATTTTTTTTTACTGTCAAATGGTTATGTTCGTCAATAATATATAAATTTCTTAGTGGACTAACATTTATTTTATATTTATTTGAGAATTAAAGATTGATAAATTATCTTTTTGAACATGAATATTACTTACAAACGCTATACAATTCCAGTTAACTTCAATCTTGGCGACAAATATTCCATCTTCTATATTTCCAATTTTTTTCTATTATTATTTTTTTCATCACGAGAATTTCAACATTCCTTCAATAATAAGTACATGAGTCAAGACTTGGGAGATATGTAAGGGTGTATTCGTTTTTGCCATTCAAGAGCTGAAACATGAGTTAAAATATCTTGAAAGCTGAACCCATTTATTTGGTAAATAATATTTATGTTTCATGGAATGCAAAAATGCCTAAAACAGTTGTTACAATGAAAGAAAAAAAAATACATGCTTTTATGTTTGCGTTGCGTTCAATGAAACTAACCTTGTGCAAAAAAATTCCAAACATACACCAAATTTTTAAAAAAGATTGTTTAAAGTTTGTGCCTACACATGAATAAAGATATATGAGGTATATAATCTTAAAGAAAGATATCAAGAATTGTCATAATTTAATTTTAAAATAGTATCTATTTTATGATATAACTTGTTTTAAATATGTGATTACACATGAGTTGATTTTTATTTGTATGCTTATTAAAAGAAATTTAGAAGTTGAGAAAATAAATTATAATTATTTTAAATTTTATAGTTTAATTTTTAAATAAAAAAAATCTGAAAAATGATTTATAAATTTAAAAAATCAATATATTTTGGAATTAAGTTTTAAAAGAATTTTAATTTAAATACTAATATTCAATTATCACTTCCGTCACTCGAAAATAATGTAACCTACTATGGTAAAATCACAAATATATTACAAAATGTGTTTCGATGAGAGAAGGAAGTAAAGTAAACCAGGAATATATTTGCGCACGTGTGTTGTGTTTTCAATTCAAAAATTGCGTGGTGGTTGTGGGCTTTCTCTTAATCATATCTCATACTTTCACATTTTTTGTTAGTGTAATTGAGACTCATTCAAGTTATTGACATGGATTGTTAGCATAGCAGGGCAAGCCAAAACAATCTCCTCTGACCGAACATTCAACGGTATTAACAAAACAACCTCAAACTATTTGCATTTCTGAATTTCTTTTGTCTGTTGGGTTTCTCGTATAAGTGTACGTGTTGAATCATTTCTTCATTGTTGATGTTCCTTCTATACCCTGTCACGTCGAGCACGAAATCAAATGCAAATTCTTTTGCTTTTTCCGATCAATTTATTATTGCTTTCAGCCTTTCTCAGCTTTATATCAACACTTCTGTTCTGCCCTTTGTATAAGTCTTCACTTTTGTTTCGCAATTTTACCTACTTTAGTTAACAGTCATTTTAACCCCTTTTTCGGGTCTGTGTCTTTCCACAACCAGAACCCACATGTCAATCAGTTTATTTGTCACATCCCTTGTCAAGTAAAAAAGAAAACCCTCTTTTTTAATTATTGATAGAAGCATCTTTATAGTCTTCCAAAGTTTTAAATTGCAGTCTGGGAACTCGAGAACAATACCAGTTAAAGTAGCCAAAATTGATGTTGCAGATATTGAAAAACCCTTGACATTTTTTCTAATGTGTAGCATTTGGGTGGTAAACCGTTTTCTAAAACCTTGGTCTTTTTGAAATTGAGTTGAAAGTTGAAACAAGTAATTCATGCTTCTATATAAATGTGACAGACTACTGAAAATTGGTTTCAATGTTTTCCGTTCAATCAGGAAAATGGGCTGTGGAGACTGATCCTTTGTTTTCACTCTGGGTGGTGTTCCCTTTTTATAGGGAATTCAAGCCTAATAGTTTTATTCCCTTGGCAGTTAACATCAGAGAGCGGCAACCCTTGTTCCTGTTCCATCCATGTCAACCTCGATAGATTCATCCCTTACAGAAGCACAGATGACTGCAGAAGATCAAGTTCCAAAGATTGAACTGCTAACATGGACCAATGATGAGTATGATGGTGTTATTGTGGAAATGGACAAGCCTATGGATTCTGCAACCTTTTTGTCTATCCTCAGAGCTTCAATTTCACACTGGAAACAGCTGGTAGTCTCTCATTCGGGTTCTTCATAGTTAACGATATCTTCCTGCTGATTTTATTCATTGGTCGGATACATACTGGGACATCTGCAAACCAGGCACAAAGCTTTTTCCATTTTAAAAATTGCATGTATATATACGTGTTATATGCACTCCAGTTGTATGCAAAGAGGGAAACAAAACAAGCACTAAAATTGAGTTCTAGGTGATTGCATCACTGGCCTTCTTATCTTTCATTGCTCATATAGACTAGTTTCTTCTTTTTCATTAACTGTCGTTGATTATGCATGTGTATATTCTCTTTCATTCTGGTAATACTTGAATTCACCCAAAAATATCATTACTTCTGCTGACCCTCTCTATACAACAATGAAGTTATCTGCATAAACAACCTTCATTTCAATCTGCGTCGGCCTTAATTGACTTTATCCATAAGCAATGAAGTTTTCATAAAGTCCATTGTGTTTGAAATTAGCTTCAATTTTCATAAAACTAAATGTATTTGTCATAGTGTGCAACTTGATTGACTCAAACTCACAATAGGGACGATTCAGAATATGAAAAATATTGGTTAGTATCGGGTATACAGTTTATCTTGACTACTTCTACTGGGAATCTAGAATCTTTCACCATCTCTATTTATTTGAGTCATTGACTTGACACTTTCTTGTAGGGCAAGAAGGGTGTTTGGATAAAATTGCCTATTTATCTGGCCAGTCTAGTTGAAGCTCTAGTTCAGGTATCTCTTTTTCTTATCTCGTTAATGATGGTTACACTTCTGAGGTTTGGTTAATGGTTGATGAAAAAATGAATTCAATATTATTCACCAACTTTTTTGTATTAATGTGGCACACTTTCTGTGCAGGAAGGATTTTGGTATCACCATGCAGAACGAAAATATTTAATGCTTGTATATTGGATTCCTGATTCTCCAGATACTATTCCAGCAAATGCCACACATCGCGTGGGTGTCGGATCATTTGTTGTAAATGAAAAACAAGAGGTATTTCCGTGATCACAAAGTAGTGCAACCACATGATCAGGATGTTGGATGTGCTAAATCCTATCTCCATACCCTAATGCTTGAGTTGAAATCAAATCTATTGGCATTTAGTTAAATGTTTCATTTCCGAACTATTCATGATCTTAGGTCCTAGTGGTTCAAGAAAAGACTGGACATTTTCAAGGAACTGGAGTCTGGAAATTCCCTACTGGCGTTGTTGATGAGGTAAATGTGTTGAATCTCTTGGAATTCTAGTGTAGGAAGTAAGTTACTTTTTTGTATATATTCTACTTATTCTACTTATACAGGGAGAAGATATTTGTGCAGCAGCAGTGAGAGAGGTCAAAGAAGAAACAGGAGTAAGTAATCTCTGTTATCTCAGTCATGAAATTGGATACATTTTAAAATTACCATTCTGATCTAAACCTTATGATTTTGTATTCTTGCAATTTTCAGGTTGATGCTGAATTTCTGGAAGTATTGGCATTCAGGTAGCATGTTTATATACAGATATTTCATTTTGTACATTTGAAAAGGAAGTTCCAATGGTTGAATATGGATATTTGAGGAAATAGGGATTATTGAAAGGAAAATAAACGTCAATACATATTGTCCACCAAATACTAAACAATAGAAGAAATGTTCACAAACTACGAGCTTCTTCTTGGCCTAAACGTGGTCAGGTTAAAGTATTAAAGTTGTCAGTGTTGCTATATGCAGTAATAGAGTTACCATGGTTTATAGGCGAGAATGTGTTGACAATTCTATATATATTGCACATTCAATGTTGCTGGGAAAACTTATTATTGTTGACTCTACAATTAGATAACTGGAGTTCCTTTGTTCTTTCATCTGAATATCTGATCAACAGACAAAGTCACATGTCATTTTTTGAGAAGTCAGATCTGTTCTTTGTGTGCTTGCTGCGCCCTCTTTCTCCTGACATTCAAATACAGGAGCTAGAGATAGAGGCTGCAAAGGTACGAATGTTCTCTGTTTTCTGGGTAAAATGTTACATGTTTATGGATCATAATACCATAATTTCTGTCATTCCTTTCATTACTGCACATCTGGAGTATCTTTTTCAGAGATCATTTTACTTTAATCCATGCAAGTTTGGCAATAAATTGAATTTCTTCCATAAAGAACTTGAGTAAATGTAAATTCATCATAGCCAAAGACACATTGAATATTGGCTTTTATTCTTTGATGCAGTGGATGCCATTTGATGAATACGCAGCCCAGCCAATTATGGAAAAGTATGAGCTTATGAAGTACATCAATAATATATACTTAGCAAAGATTGATGGGCAATATTCTGGATTTACTCCTGTATCTACTGCGCCAAACTTCTCTAAGAAAAATATCTATCTTTATTTGAATGCTGGTGGCCTGAAGAAGAGCAATTCTTGACAAAGATTTATGCAATTACAAAGGATTAAATCTCAACAACTCATTATTGTTTGATTTATTGTGTGAACAACAATGTAGATCTACATTAGGAAATTATGTTTACATTAGTTGAATAAGACTGTAAGAGTAAAAGAATGAGCCAGAAACAAGTTTATTTAAGCCTGATTCAGCAAGCCTTTAATTCAAGAAACAATTGATGTGATAATGAAATTGAAGATGGTTTAAGAAAAATACTGATTTATGCTGAGTTTCATAAAATCTACTTAAGTTACTTTAGATTGTTGACAGTGATACAAGATGCATAATGTTAATGCACCTTTCCATTTGGTAAAGCAGAAAGAAAACAGTACCCGAAACATATTGAACTACACATGAACCGTATACTGAAGAATTTGAAAATAACTTCTCTCCTTCACTGCATTCTGGAACCATTCATTCCATTGACAAAAGGCCTGTAAATACTAAACTACAGACAACACGAAACTACCAGAATATAGATATCATTCTATTGAAGAGCTTTTAAATGCTTCAAGTACGTAAGATATGTGACTGAAATATTTATATTTATACTACCATATAAAATCTAATTTGCTTTTGTCCATACTTTTGATGACAAGAAACTGTATTCTAATATAATTCTCTTACCACTGATTTTTTGCTTTTATTTTTCTCAATTATATTACTCCTTTTATTTCATGATTATTTATTCACGCTCGATTTATTTCTTAATTGTAAAAGATGTTGCATAACATTCACGAAAAAAATATTGTAAAAAGGTGTCATGGGAATAAAATTATCCATTCGTTACCTTGTATAATAAGGCTTTAAGTTTTGATCCTCTGAACTTGTAGTTCAGTTTACCATTACATTCATTCCTATCAGTTAAAGATTGACATATTTAAAACATTCATGTCTCTTCAAAGTATTTCAAAGTCCTTCCAGTTTTTTACTTATAAGCTCAGCCATAACCTAATCTGCAATACTCCATATCTGTAAATCATTTTACACTGCGGTACCATGTTTTTGACCAATCTTCACACAATATATAGCTGAAATTTTTAATTTACAATAAAGAGTTAATAGCACTCAAATTATATATGTCATATAAGATTAATATGATAGTATTGGATTGTTCTTTTTCTGAAGTAAAGGTAAAGCAGTAACTACAAACAGTACTTGTCAAAGCAACGCAGAGGATGTCTATCAAGTCACCTACTGGAAATGGAAAAACTAGAAAACTTTTGGAAATATTTGCAGCTTAAATATTTCACCCTCTTTCATTATTTAAACCTCAAATGCAAACCACTTAGAAATTGGAATGTATACATAGTATATTGCAATTGAAACAAGCCTAACAATTCCTACTCTTAGTTCCTGTCCCTGCAGCAAACGAAGATGAAAAGGAATATGATAAAGATCCTAAATCCCTATAAGCATCCATAAATATTACCTATATTCACAATAACAGCAGAAATAGAAACAACAAACTTTTTTATATGATGATCATGAATATATGATCACAGTGGATTTGCATAAAGGCCATGGTGCTTCCCAATCATAGCAGTTTTTTCCCCTTCCATCTCCCTGTACTTGTGCAGATAAGCTTTGAGGGGCTCTGCATAATCTTCAAAGCCAAGTGAGGCCATGGCCCACAGAAGATCATCACCGTTGATGGTTTTTCTTTTCTCTTTCTGACACTTATCAGAAGCCTCTCCTGTTACAAAACTGATGAACTCTGACACACACTCTTGCATGGTTTCTTTTGATTCTTTGGAAATCTTAGCGTTGCCCGGTAACACCTTCTTCATGATCCTTCCCACGTTGGCTATGGGAAGGAGCCTGTCTTGCTCTCTGCAAATTGAAGATTCATTCTTTCCTCCTCCTGACTCGTTATCAGATTCAGCCATCATACTATCACTATGCAAACACTCACTCACCCACCAAACACAACCTTATTACTTACATACACATACATATATACGTCTTATTTCTCTTTATATCCGTGTTTAACATAATTATATATACTATTTAAGATGGTTTCAACTAGAACAATCTTGTAATATGTGCATTTATATCCATTTTCGTTATCATAAAAGAAAAATATATTTTAACAACGTTTTTCTTATTATTTCAGATAACATCTTTAAGTGATTTTTTATTTTCTTATATTAAAAATCATTAAAAAATATATCACTTCAAATTGTAAATTAAAAAGTATCATTTCAAATTATAAAAAAGAAAATTGTCAAAAATATCATTATCGATAATCAGACACTCCAAAAGTGGTAGGGTATGTGTACTATTATGAAATGTGGTGTATAGGTGAATAGTGAGGTAAATTAATTGATTAGTTTAAAGAAGAAGTTAGGTGTTTAGAGGGAGAAAAGTTAATAAGGTTGGTTGGGTTATTTGAATAGAGACATATAAAATGTCATTTTTTTAGGTTGGATAAGAGGATTGAGTTAACAAGGAAGCTTACTTAAACTATCATAATGTTTATATTATTTGAGGTTTTATTTTGTTTCATTCTGTTGACCATTATTGTTGTGCCATGTGAATGGTTTTAGGCCGTTGATGGAGGAGATAGCTCCTTCACGTGTAAGTTTAACAAACCTTTTGCAGCTCTGGGTCCTGTTAATAATAATAAAATAAAAAAAAGAAACTTGTGGGTTTTCTTGAATTAAAACATATTTTATTTTATTTACATTGAAAGACAGAAATCAGAAAAGGCGCACATTTTTTGGTGACTCAGCATCTAATGGCAACATCTATCCTGTTATGTTGGAAAATGTAAATACCATGAATTACTGATTTTGATAATAAAATATTATATTTCACTAATAAAAATAAATATAAACAGAATAACTATAATGGTAAGAAAAATGAAATAAAAAACATCTCAATCAATTACACAATAATTATAGTTTATATTAAATTTGAACAAAACTAAACAATACCCTATTTCAATTTTATGTTTAGTTTGTGTGACTATTTAATAAAAAAGATTAACTAAATCAATTTAACACTCCTTATTATCAAGAGCTATAAAAATAATGGTTAACTTTTCATGATATATTAAAGAAAAAATGAATCTTTTTTATTAAAAATGTAATTCTATGTTTCAAATTTCTTTAATAGAAGTTTAGAGTGTGTTCGTTTGATGTTGAGTGGTAAAGCAAAGACAATGTGTTCGTTTTATGTGTTCGTTTGGCAAGTTTTTAGAGGAAGGCAATGAAGTGATTAGCCAGATATAGTAGGAATATAATCTCGTCTAATATGCAGTGATTTGAGTAGATTCACTTAGTTAATGCCAATTTTATCCTCTTTTTTCACATACATGTTGGTAAGGTAGCATGGTATGTAATGGAAGATTTGTGGTGGCTTGTTTTTGAGAGATCTGATCCCCATTGTAATGGAACATATTTGTGGGGGTTTAGTTGGGAGAGATCCGATCTCCATGTCATGGAATGGGTTAAAAAAAATTTTCTTTCATAATTTTTTGTTTCAATTTTAGTGGTTAAAAAAATTATGAAAATAGATTTATTCATACAAATATCAATTTATACTACTTATTAAGTGAAGGACAAAATGGTAATCTCACTTATACTTCTATTAAAACATATTTTTTAATTTATCACATCAATCAAATCTCTGACCAACTTTCATAAAAATTACTTCTAAATTTACTTACAATCACCTTTAAGTCACTTAAATAACACATAATTCACTCTTAAATCCACTCAAACTCATCCACTCACTCTCTCTCAGATACTTTCCCTCAAGTGAACACACTACCGCATCTTTACACACTAAAAGCTCACAAATAATTAAATAAAAAGAAAAATGATTATTAATGAAATAATATATGGAGAAACACATAAGAATATATCATATTACATCACATACCATATAAAAATTCCGTACTATTTTACTACATACTATATAATTATGTTATTTTAATAAATGTATTTTTACGTATTCTTTAAATAGACACTAGATCATAAAAAATATGGTGAATTTTCACAGTACAAATTATATGGATTCACATTCCTATTTTTAAAATATTTGTCTAAATTTAAAATAGAGAGAATTATACTTTAAGTTGTGTTAAAAATTCTTCCTACATTTGCTTTATTATAGTAGATCTATATATCAAATTTCTTTTATCAAACAAAAGCTGTATATGAATATCAGATTTAGCAGCTCCATATCTTTTTTCTGCACTTTTATATGCGTAACAAGTGTTCAAATTAATTATTCATATATATATTTAAAATATTATATGTTGTATAATTAATAATTCTATTTTAAATTATAATTTGAAATTATATATATATATATATATATATATATATATATATATATATATATATATATATATATATTTTTATATTTATATTATATAATAAAATATAATAAAAAA
>Ga0214543_1012005_pt1 | contig 11787 bp, 6 predicted proteins | sample CNSS2metaG_FD_160094 | JGI IMG/M metagenome (GOLD analysis project Ga0214543, IMG submission 160094) | Root nodule microbial communities from cowpea collected in UCLA plant growth center, Los Angeles, California, USA - CNSS2 | ecosystem: Host-associated > Plants > Roots > Nodule | place: USA...
GTGGTGCCCCATCTATATAATTTGGTAAGGATTCAAGGTAAGGTTGCATCCTGACACTCTAAGGAGTCAGTTAGTCTCACTTAGAGCGGATTGACTCTTGTGGTGAGAGTAGCAAGAGGCCTGAAACACATTAAGGGCTAACCTTGCGTGTGGGGGATTGAGATAATGTAACACTTAGCTCGGGGGTGAGTAGGATAATCCACCACAAGTACAAGCATCCGCTGAATCTGACTAGATTATATGTATCCGGATGAGTCGAGTTTGAGTCTAGTGTATTGTTTGAGAAGTCATAACATGATTGGATGATATATACTGCTTGGATTGTGTAATAGCATGTGACTTCATAATAAACTGTTTCTACTCTAACTTACCCTGTTTGCTTGTTTGGTTGCCTTGTATGTGGTTCTTCTCCTTTTACGATGATCATCAATTTATTGATGTGAGCATATGCGAGAGGTTCTCGCGGTCAACAGGGGAATGGTGACTCTACTGCTTAGCCCGCTTGGGCTGGTTCCCGCTTAGTGAATTTTCTCTTAGGGCTATGACCCATATATTAACTTGTTTTAAATCTTAATTGTATTACTGTTGGAGTATGTATCCTGTGCATATTGACATCGTGGTGTGCTTCAGGATTTTCTTTTATAACTCTTGGATATTCTTAAGGAGTGAGTTATAATTTAACCTTTGCTCAGAATATTTTTTATGTGTGATGTGTCATTTAAGTAAGTCTATTTATTAAAATGGGACATTACACCAAACAAGTAGTTCTAAAAACATTTGATAAAAAAAGTCATTCAGGATCGATAAAACATGAAATTCTATTTTATTTTATAAATGTGTGTTTTTGTTTATAGTACCTTTGAAATTCAACAGCTATCATTATACATGAAATACTTTTTATTAAAATAGTTGAAGTTTTCAAATGCTTATAGACCAAATAATAATTATTCCGAATAAAAATAAAATAAAAACACTTTCACTAATTCGTGTCATGATCAAACAATTTAAACAACTTGGTCTGTTCTAGCGTGAGAAAAGTTATCCTAAAGTTAAGAAACAAGAGTATGTATAATTAAACAAATGATTAAATTGTAATAGTTATTGATAAGTTTTTTTTTTTTAAATAGAGGGGATTTTCCACTCTGGAGTTTATCAATAATAGTAGAGTTGTCAAAATGGGTTGGAACCCACGAGCCAATCCGGCTCACCACGGGTTCGAGCCGAGTTGGGTTGAATTTTATAAATTTTAATACGGGTTATTTTTGACCTGCCTCATTTAGAACCCGACTCATTCGGGTTGAACCCGTGGTGAGTTGGGTTGGCTCACCAACCCGCAGATAAAAGGGTCACACAAATATTTTTATTTATTTTTATTAAGTTGGGCTTTACATTTTGGTCATGTTAGGTTGTTTTTTTATCCAACACATAAACAATTTGTATTTTTTTTATTTTGGTTTGTATTTTGATTGTATTAAATTTTATTTAGATTTTAATTAGTATTACAATTTAGTTTTGACTGAAAAAAAATAAAAAAAATAAATTTTTTTTTAATTAAGTGAGCCTGTGAGCTAACCCGTTTAACCCGCCAACCCGTGGTGGGTCGGGCCGGGTTGGGTTAGCTCACTAAATCATTAACCCATGGTGGGTCGAGCCGGATCGGGTCGGGTTACCTATTTTGACAGCTCTAAATAATAGCAATTTATCTGATTTTTGTATCTGAATTTACAATAATTGTATATAAGTTAAAATATTATTTTACTCCCTATTTTTTTTTTTAAGAAATAGGTTTTAATATTGGAAACTACTAAAATATTTCGTAAAAGTGGCTCTGTACAACACGTATCCATTTTAGGTTTGGTTGTTTAGTACGTAGAAATATATTTTATAAAATTTAATTGGCAGAGAAAAATAGATTTATTTTAAATATTAAATACTAAAAACATAATTTATAGTTTATTAGATAATCAGTGGGGAAACCATTTAAGCTTGTGTATTTTTTGTGTTTTTTTTATTTAATGTTTACAATGATTAATATTTGTGTTTATTTTTCATGAATTTTCATTTTACGTAATTTTTAAAGGGATAAAGTATTACAGAAATAAATAAATAAATTGTAAAAAGGTAAAAGAAAAGGGATATAAATTACTCGAAAGTTAATTATTTTAATGAAATGATTTAAAACATTGTAATGAACACCCTTTCATAAACTTTTCCATGACTTTGGATATAAGTATTTATAAATTTCAATCCTTGTTTCAAAATATTTGCATGATATTTTTAGAATACAATACTAATTACATTCAAACATTTTTATCTTTTTCTTTTATTTTTATTTTTATTTTTATTTCATTTAATTTACATATGTTAGAAATCTGGATTAAATCTTGTTTAATGTAATATTTTTATTTCTAAAGATATTTGTAAATTTTCATTTCATTTTAATAATTTAAAACACAAATCTAGGGTGGAGAATTTATCATAGACAATGAAATCTTTCCAAAAAGAAGTCTGTCCTCTTCCTCAAATACTTATGAAATTCTCTTTATTATTTTATAACCAAATTCATGAAAAAAAATAGGATAAAATAACTTTTGAATATGTCTGGTTATCCTATGGGTCGAGCCTTGCCTTGGGTTGTAAGTGGGCCCGGGCCCTAACCTAGGCCCTTAGGACCTATTGAACACGGGGCGGTTTGTGTTGCTCATGTGCTGTCTTAGGCAGGTTGTTCCTCTAGACGTCTAGGTTACCGGTTTGGGCCGGTTAGGTCCACCTATTCATATTCAGCCCACAACTATAGTTTTAGCCAAAAAGAGTTAAGTTTGACTCACCAAGGTTTGAACCCATGACCTTCCCAATGCCAAGTCAAAGCTAACCACCAGACCAACTTATGTTTATTGTTACTACACACAATTCAATCATTATCTCATACAATATGTGGCGCAACATACCACTAAAACAATAATAACAAAACTACACACAATTGGCATCCTTAGGACTCGAACCCAAGTCCTCTCACACAAACCAAAGTACTCTCAACCACATGAGCTAGCACTTTTCCATGTCACACATAACATAATTTAATGTCATAAATGCACTAGCCTCCCGCATTTATTAATTAATTATTAATTTAATTAATTAAATTTCGCGGGTCTTACACTTGTCCATTGGTTTGTGGATGTTCTACAGAACTTGTGATGTGTTTGATGCCCAGGCCAATGTAGAACTTGGCTAACTCCTTATCTATAAATTGTCGACCATTGTCTGTGACGATGGTATGTGGAACACCATATCTGCATATAATATCTTTCCAAACAAATTGCTGAACTTGTTGGGTCGTGATGGTGGTTAGCGGCTTGGCTTCTATCCATTCGGTGAAGTAGTCGACGGCTACAATTAAGAATTTCACCTGTCCTTTGCCGGGTGAGAAGGGGCCGAGGATGTCCATTCCCCACTTAGCGAATGGCCATGGGGATAGTATGTGGTGTAGTTGTTCTTGTTTCTGGTGGATAAGGTTGCCATGTTTCTGGCATGGTTTGCACTTTCTGACATAATCCTGACAGTCTGCTTCTATAGTCGGCCAGAAGTATCCGGCTCTAACAACTCTGGTAGCCATGGTACGTGCGCCGGAATGGTATCCACAAATGCCTTCATGTAGTTCTTTAATAATATATTGTGCTTGCTCTACCGTGACACATTTAAGGAGGGATTGGCCGTACCCGCGTTTGTACAGATCATCCCCTATCATGGTATACCTGGCAACCTTAGCCAGCCAAGTTTTGTCCGCATCTTGAGGGGGGTTACCGGTTTTTAGGTACTGGATATAGGGGGTGGTCCAGTTATGGCTTTGGGAGGGGGTAATGCTGTCAGCTGGGGCATGGGTTAGGTTTTGACAGGTATGTGTGATGGAGGGCATAGATAATGTTTGTTGTGACAGGGATCGGTGGCGGCTTTTTAATTTGGTGCTGGCCAATTTGGAAAGGATGTCGGCTCTGATGTTGTCAGTCCTTGGAATGTGTTCGATGCGGACTCGTTCAAAAGCGGATTGAATGACTGCACGAACCATATGGTAATATTGTAGAAGGATGGGGTCTTTAATCTGGAACTCGTCATTTAGGTGCCCTACAGTAAGCTTGGAGTCGGTTTTACACGTTAACGTCTTGATACCTACTTCGTGGGCAAGGGAAAGGCCGGCGAGGATAGCCTCGTATTCGGCTTGGTTGTTTGATGTTTTGAAGGCAAAGTGAAGGGATTTTTCGATGAGGATGTCGTTAGGGCCTTTTAACACGATGCAAGCGCCGAAACCTTTTGGATTTGAGGAACCATCCACATGAAGCGTCCACTGGTCCTCTGTGGGTGTGTGCTGGAGATCGTTGACGAAGTCTAAGAGACAGTGGGCTTTAATGGGGCCATGGGGTTCGTAGCAAATGTTGAATTCCGATAGCTCGACGACCTAGGATGACATCCGTTCGGCTAGATCTGGTTTTTGTAATATTTTCTGGATTGGGTAGTCGGTTTTGACAGTGATGCTGTGATTTTGGAAGTATGGGCGTAGACGGCGGGCTGCGTGGACCAAGGATAGGGCTAGTTTCTCCACCATTTGATATCTGGTTTCAGGGTCTTGCAGCGTTCTGCTAACGAAGTACACATAATACTGCATACCTTCTATTTCTTGGACGAGCGCGGCACTGACGGTGTGGTCGATGGCCGTGATGTATACAAGGAGGGGTTGGCGAGTGTCCGGCTTGTGGAGGATAGGTGGCGAGGTAAGGGTTGTTTTTAGTTTTTGGAAGATTTGTTCACAATCGTCAGTCCACGTCAACCGGGTGGATTTCTTTAGGAATTGAATGATGGATTGGGTTTGTTCGGCTAGTTTGGGTAGGAAACGGGAAATGGCTATGAGGCGACCTATGAGGCGTTGGACCACTTTGATGGTAGTGGGGCTGCGCATCTCAATAATGGCTTTGCATTTTTTGGGATTGGCTTCTATGTCGCGTTGGGTCAACATAAACCCAAGAAATTTACCACGATCGACGTCGAATACACATTTGTCAGGGTTGAGGCGGAGGTTGTATTGGCGTAGTGCAGAGAAGAGAGCCGAGAGGTCCTCGGCGTGTTGATGGTGGCTTGGAGACTTGACAACCATGTCGTCAACATATACTTCGACGCATTGTCCCATTAGATGACTAAAGACCTTGTCCATTAGCCGTTGATAAGTTGCTCCAACGTTTTTAAGACCAAAAGGCATAACTCTATAGAAGTAGTTGGCGTCGTCCGTGATGAAGGCGGTTTTTTGCATGTCAGATATGGCCATGGGGATTTGGTTGTACCCAGAATATGCATCCAATAAGCTCAGCACCTTATTCCCTGCCGCACCGTCAACAAGTCGGTCGATATTGGGCAAGGGGTAGGCATCGCGAGGGCATGCCTTGTTCAGATCCGTGTAGTCTACACACATCCGCCATTTGCCATTGGCTTTGTTCACCAAGACTACGTTAGAAAGCCAAGTGGTGTAGTGAGTCTCTTCTATGAATCCTACATTCAGTAACTTGTCGGCCTCAACCTTAGCCGCTAGTCGGCGTTCTTCGCCAAGTTTGCATTTCTTCTGGGATACGTATCGAGCTTCTTTGTAGATGGATAGTTTGTGGGATGCCACTTGAGGGTCCACCCCAGGTAGGTCAGCGGCTGACCAAGCAAAAAGGTATGTGTTGCTGGTGAGGATGGGTGTGATGATGGCACACTTGTCAGAGGTCAAATTGTTGCCCAGGTTGATGGAGTGGCCATTGGGAAGTTCTAGAAGGGAGGTCTCTTCAACTGGTTCGAGACGGACATCACAACTTACTCTAGGATCTAGATCTTCGCCTAATAGGGCGATGCTAGAGCCAAGTGGTCGCTCAATGTGGTTGGTTTGTTGAATTGGAAGTTGTGGGTGCAGGCTGGCCATGTAACATTCGCGTGCTAAGCGCTGGTCGCAGTGGATGGTGAGGATGTCACCAGCAGGAGAAGGGAACTTCATGGCCAAGTGAGGGGTGGAGACGACAGCGCCAAGGGTGTTGAGGGAAGGATGGCCCAGGAGGACATTGCAGGATGTTGGTGCGGCGACGATAAGGAAGCGGATTGGGATGGTTTTGGTTTTGGTTCCCTCATGAAAGACGGTGTGGAGGTCGATGTAGCCATGGGTGGATACTTGTTCGCCAGAAAAGCCATAGATCGGTTTGTCATACGGGACCATGGCGGTGTCCGGAAGTTGGAGTTTTTGGTAGGTGGCCTAGTAGAGGATGTCAACGGAGCTGCCTTAGTCGACAAGGACTTTTTTAACGGTGTAGTTTTTGATTTCAACAGTGATGACCATGGGGTCATCTTGTTGATGATCGAGACCATGAAAGTCGTCATCTGTGAAGATGATTGGAATCATGCGGCGTCTGTGGTGGGAATGGGTGATATGATTGATGGATTGGATATGGCGGAGGTGTTTCTTTCTGGCAGAAGAGGTGGATCCTCCACTAGCGAAGCCACCAGAGATGGTGTTAATGGTACCACACAGGAAAGGGTCGGCAGGGGTGATGGCGGTGTGGGTCGGTTCGGGTTGCTGGTTAGCAGGTTAGACGGGACGTCTATCGTGACGGGAGTCGTGTGGAGGGTGTCTGTGGTCGGATCGAGGTGGGTGGCGGGATCGAGAGGGATGATCATCTCTACGGATGAAGCGGCGAAAGTGACCAGCACGGACCAGTTCTTCTATCTTATCCTGGAGTGCTTTGCAGTCTTCTGTAGTATGGCCATGGTTGCGGTAGTAGCGACAATATTTGGTCATATCAGCGTTAGGAGGTGTAGTTATCTTGCGTGGTGGAGGGATGAGGTCAGTTTGTAAGGCCTCATCGAGGATGCGGGAGAGGGCTACGGTGAGAGGGGCATATCTGGTGAAGCGAAGTTGGCGGGGCTCGCGTGGGCCGGTGTTAGAGCGGGGAGGGTGTGGGGTAGGGTTGGCGGTGGTGACTGCATAGTCGTTGCAAAACTTGGTATGCAGGGTTTGCATCTCCACCATGCGGACAGAATCGGCTGGGTGGAGGTAGACGTTGTTGGCGAAGGGGCCGGATTGTAGGGTAAGTGCCATGCACTGGAGGATCATCTCTTGGTTGAGGTGTGGGGTGCGAAGGGCTGCCTTACTGAAGCGATCTATGAACGCTCTGAGTGGTTCGCCTTGTTCCTGTCTAATGCCCAAGAGGGAGATGATGGTAGTTTGGTGTGGATGGCTGCCAGCAAAATGGGTGGAGAACATGTGGGAAAGGACGTCGAAGCTGTCAATGGAGTTAGGCGGAAGGGTTGTGAACCATTCTAGGGCAGGACCCTTGAGGGTGGTGGGGAAGGCTTTGCAGAAGACTGTGTCTTGGGATGTGTACAGGGCGACATGGGTGATGTAGACTTTGAGGTGTTCGTCAGGGTCGGTTTCACCAGTATAGCGGTCCAGTGTGAAGGGTTCCCACTGGGCAGGTAGAGGGGTGTTAGCAATGAAGTCAGTGAAAGGGTGGCGACGCCTGGGCTGGTTGGGAGGGAGCAGATGAGGTGGGATGGGATGGTTGATCATAGCGGGGAAGGTGGAGGTAAGATTGTGAGGGTGGGATATGGGCCGTTGGGAGGTATTGTGGGTTGTAGGGTGGAACATGTGTAGTGTGTAGGGTGGTGGGTATGTTGTAGGGGATCTGGGTGGTGGGGAGGGTAGCAGTAGGGGTTGGGGCTGTAGTATGTCCTGGTTGAGTGGATGGGAAGTGAGTGGGATGGGTGGAGGGAATGGGTGTTTGTTGGGTAGTAGTGAAGGTGTGAGGGGTGGGGTTGTATTCGCTTTCCTCTTCTGTGGGCTGGAAGGCTGGGGACCTTGCAACCTCAAACGCCTCCTTGGCCTTTCCCTTCAGGGTGGGATCAGCTTCGATCTTTCGCCTAATGCGAGAGTTCTCTTGCCGCAGCGCCTCCATCTCATCAGCGCTGCGTTTCTTCAGATCTGCTAGTTCTTGTTGCATCTTCGCCTGGCCGTCCAGGATGGCGGCTAGGTCAGGGGTGATGCCAGCAGGTCCTGAGGGACCAGCATCCGCCTGCTTGTTCACTCCAGCTCTGTTGCGGGTGGAAACCATCTTCGGAGAAAAACGCGTACTAAGGTGTTCGTCTCGTGCCCCACGGTGGGCGCCAATTGTTCCTGCAGAGAACAAACAAGATAAGTTAGGCACAAGCGTCACCTTACCTATGTAGTCCGCTATCTCCTCAGTTGGCCTCTTCCCGGTTGGTACATGTCGGTTTGGACCCAGGAGGGGTTACCTGCAGAAGGGACTCCGAAGCTCAAGTGAGTCAAAACTCTCAAAAGGTCAAATCTGTGATTAATGAATGCGTACCTTTAATTACTGGGGTCCAAGTGTATTTATAGAGCTTAATTATGTCTGGTTATCCTATGGGTCGGGCCTTGGCTTGGGCTCTAGCTTGAGCTGTAAGTGGGCTTGGGCCCTAACCCAGGCCCTTAGGACCTATTGAACACGGGGGGCTTCGATTTTACTAAGTATATTGAGGTTGTCGGCCTAAACCGACTACTTTCCTTGGCGGTTTGTGTTGCTTATGTGTTGTCTTAGGCAGGTTGTTCCTCTAGACGTCTAGGTTACCGGTTTGGGCCGGTTAGGTCAGCCTAGGCCGGTTACTTGAATGCTTTGGGTATAATGATCATTTTATCATTATTTTGTTAAGTTAGCTTGATGTGGTACAATGTCTATATATTAATGTTGTATATAAAATTTTATGAGTGTAAAATTATTACGTACAAAAGAAGTCTGTACAAAGAAACTCCGTAAAAGTTGATCGTGTGATTTACACGAAAAGATATCACTACAAATGATTTTGTTCACAAATTCGTTGAATTCCTTAAGCAAAAGATTTCTTTTTCTAATCATTTCCTTGACACAAATTCATCTTAAATTCTCAAATAATTACCTTCATTTTATAACCTTTTTTTTCTTGAATTTTTGTCTTCTATGATCTTAATTGAACTTTTACTCAAGTCAATTTGAGTTTTATACCGGTTTAAATTACATTAAATAATTTGTTGAAGTTTACATAAAAATGATTTGAAGTTTGATCGTCATAATTTACTTTTCTTGATTACATTTTTTTCATCAAATCCGTTTAATATTAAACTTATATTTAAACATCTCTATTAAAGAAATATATATAAGATTATCACATTCATATTTATTTTGAAAATGGAACGGTAAAATTAGGTATAAAAGTAATACTACTCTTGGCGTATGGAGGAATGAGAATAAATTATTTAAGAGATCGAGAGTCACTATGAGATTGAAGGTTAATAAGGTAGGTAATCACTCGTGGATAATCAATAGTCAAACTTTAGAACGGTCATTCGACCAAAAGTCAAATCTTATGAAGATCGAGAACTGAGGGCTCATAGTGCATAGAAGTACGAGATGGTGTTATTGAAGGTTGATGTTGCTTTTAAAAGTCATTCAAATATCTCTTAAACCAGAAAGGGTTATATTTTATAGATGCCTTTGATCATGTGCTTATTTATGAGATGGATGTCATAAGACAAACATGTGATTCTTGTTCTTGGGAAGCCACTACAATTGTTTTGCGTCGAGATGGTTGAGGAAGCACGAAGGTCGAAGACATCGATCGATGAACAATAAGAAGCAGGTCGAAAAACAAGGCAACAATTGACTTGGAAGTTGATGGATGGTAACTACCTAAACCTTGTAGACCTTAAAACTGTTGAGAGCAATTCCATGATAGTTATCTAGGGTTAAGTTTACATTTGAATTCTAATATTGTAATCACTTGGGGAGGAGTTAGAAAGTATAAATAGGTTTATTTTGTATTTTACAAGGGTGACAAAATGTTGAACAAATCATGCATTCTCTAATGTAGTGAACAGGGAAAATGGCTAAACCAAAGTTAATTGTTGTAATTTGGGTTACCATTTTCATTGATTTTTGTTACAAGTTTCTTTACTTTCCTTAGTAATTTACTTTCCTACACAAGTTACTTTGATTTATTGTTGTTTTATCGCATTTCCATAAACCATTGTGTTCCTTGGTACCACATTTACTTTCCACTTAATTCATTCGTTAATATGTTTCATTCATCTTCTCCAAAAATCCAAAAAAAAAAAACAAAAACAAAAAACAAAAAGACTGATTGTTATATACGAGATCCTCGTGGAAATTCATTTGAGTAAACAATCAAATTTCTTAAGCGTGTGGATGAGATTGGTGCATAAGGTCGACCATTTACTCGTGAAATTGGTGTTGTGCATCGATACCGAGACATGAACAATACCTAAGTTAGGATTGAAAAACCAAGTGTTTGTCAGTCCTGTTAAAAAGAACTTGCATCAGAGAGATTTAGTGATAAAAAACATGTTGGAAATTAATCGAACCAAGGCCCCAAGAAACAACTATGAAAACTAAATTATTTTATCTATATCTCTAATTTCTTATTAATTATTATTAAGGTGAAGAAAATGCTTGATTTGTTACATTAATCAATTAAAATTGAAAAGCAATTTCATGTTATTAATAAAAATATAAAAAAAACCCATAAACTTATTTACGTGTTTAATATTATCTTGATTTTTACTTATAAAAAACAATTCAAAATATAAAAAAATTAAAAGTATTCAAATAGTTTATATTTGAAGTTGACTGGAGTGTTGGAATGTGAATCCAAATCAATATACACCGTCATAGTTAGTTTGAAGATGATGAACTTGAGGTGAACTTTATATGTCTTCTCCTACCAAAAGTTTTTGTAAGCATCACTGAAAAAGCTAGGAGAAAAGTTTGTTTTGGTGAATTCCAAGAGAGGAAAATTTGATAAACTTTTTGTACCATTTTAGTGATTTTTGATTTTATATATTGTTGGTATCTTGCAAGCCAAAGAAGAAAGAGAACAACATTTCTCGTATTCTGGTATTTTGATGTTTGTGAGAGAGGTTAGAGGAAGAAATTGAAAAGGCAGAGAAATCGATATGGGAAAGAGTCATGTATTAATTTTAATATCAAGTTGATACTGTGTTACTCTGCTATTTTGTCTTCTAGTGTTTGGATTTGGCATCAGATTTATTATTGTTCACCCTTTTTCTTATGAAGGCAATTCAGTTCATCCATGTATTTTTCGCCCAGTGCTTCAATAACCAACACTTTCCTTTCTTTCTCTTAATTTTTTCCTATTTGATTTGTACCATAATTTTCTCATTTAGTTTTTTGAACTCGTTATTGCTTTGAAGGTTGGAGGTTGCAAAGAGACATTGTAAAACTAGGAGAGTTTGTAATAAAAGATATGAAATAACAAGAAGTAAACTACATGAAAGATTAAGTATTTTTCGTTAATTATCTCAAATTCTAAAAATATTTGTTGAGGGCAGCATTGAAATCACATTAGATGTACATTTTATTTTTTTCAAACTAACCTTTCATACAAAATTTCAAACATATTATCAATTCCTAAAATAAATACAATTGCATTAATTAAATGTTTTCTGTTTGCACATTAATTAGTGTCAACACCCAATTTCGTCCGGCTAAATAAATAATAGAATAAATAATAATAATTTCTTTTTTTTCAGAAAAAGGTAAAAAAAATAATAAAAAATAAATAAGTTTTCTCTTTGGTTTTTTTTGCTTTGTCTAAATAATAATAATAACAGAATAATAATAATAATAATAATAATAATAATAATAAATAAATAAATAAAATAAAAGAAAAAAAACTTTGTTTTAATATTGTATGTATTTTCTTTTG
>Ga0214543_1012007_pt1 | contig 11784 bp, 2 predicted proteins | sample CNSS2metaG_FD_160094 | JGI IMG/M metagenome (GOLD analysis project Ga0214543, IMG submission 160094) | Root nodule microbial communities from cowpea collected in UCLA plant growth center, Los Angeles, California, USA - CNSS2 | ecosystem: Host-associated > Plants > Roots > Nodule | place: USA...
TATATATATTCTAAACATTTATATGATTAATCAATAATATCTCTAATTAGATAAATTAAAAGGATTATCATTATATTCATTTTCTCTATTATAATTGAACTTATTTGTATGTATAAGGATTTAAATTACAATACATTATGTATTTATATTCTCCCATAGTACAATAAAAAAGTTAATCTTTTATATACTATTTTTCATTTTAATTTAAAAAATGCTGAAAATCGATTTGCCTTTTCTAATTGTATGCCAAAATTTGATTTGTTTTTTTATTATTGGAGGACATAAACACACAATATATTATAATTTAAACTATTAATATTTATAAATTAAATTTTAATTGTTAATTATAGTATAAAAATTTAATACCTAAATATAATCATTATTTTAATTTTTAATTTTAAAAAGTAAGGAGTTCAATTTACTCTGCCACTCTCTAATTGTGTCAAGGTTTCATTTTTTTTTGGTTGCTTTTGCCATTATTAATTCCTTCTCCTATTCTATCTTCTGTCTTTTCATAATCTCTTTGCTGTATTCAGTTTTTGTATTTGTTGAGTTAAAAACTTGTTAAGTTTGATAACTTGTGTTCAATTAATTGATTAAAAAGGATGGATGATGCTAAGAGTGTCTCTTATGAGTGTGAAGAAAGACAAACATTTGGAAGATGTAAGTAGTATTAAATTTTTGTTTTAAAAATATTGGTCTAAAAGATAAGTAAGATATATTGGCCTAAATACTCACTTTAATTTTTGTTATTTAAATACACAATGGCCTAAATTTTTTTTAGTTATTTAACTTACTTTTAAAAATTTCAATTTTTATGTAATAAAATAAAACTTCTTAAAAATTTTAACTATTTTTTTATTCAAATTATGAAAATATTCTTGATATATTTTTAATTTCAATAACAGGAAAAATGGAAAGAAAAATTTTTTAAATCAACATTGTAAAGACATTATTAATTTATATTATTTCTATTATATATATACATCAAAAAGAAACCAAATAGGATATTCACAAGTGTATACTGTATGAGAAAAAAAAGCATTTGCAATTTATAATATGAAAAATTAAAATATTAATTATTTTTTAACTTATTTATATTTATATTTTTTCTTTCTATCACATAATTAATCATAGTAAACTTTACGAAATATACAACCCTTTTATTTTTTGGACTACCCTCTAACTAGTCATTTTAACTCTCAAGGCATTCTCCTAGAGAAATTGTTTTCTTCATTCTGCATTGAATAAAAAAATCATGTTAAAATTCGACCAAAAAAAATTAAAAATTTAAAAAGAAAAAAAAAAAAAAAAAAAAATAAAAAAAAAAAAAAAAAAAAAAAAACATTTCATGTTACGGCGAATACAATATTATCGTTGAACAGAAACACCATTCAGAGTTTCACAAAAGTGGTCGCTAGCTTCTCCACAGCAAGAGAAGAAGCAGAGACATGAAAGCCCCTTCTTCGCTTTTCCTCAAAGGCCACATCTTCCCTTCCTCTATTTTTCTCCTAACAAACACCAAACGTAAGTAACGCTTCATTCCTTCAATTTTGTTTCGATTTGTTTCAGCTTTCATATCTTAATTGAGTCATTTTATGCTATAACTATATCTGCAATGAACTTGAATCTGTTATTTTGTTGGGTTAGTTTGTGTTAATACACTTTAAAGAGTGCTGTTTGCTATTGGGTACATTTTGCAGGGACACCTAATGTAAAACTGCACCCTATTTTGTACTTATGTAAAGCCATCCAAACTAACTCATATGAAATTTCCAATGGAAGCTATCATCCCACTGTGCAACACTCAACAGAAAAAAATACAATGGTATGTGCTTATGTAGTATGAGTATATTGCTTATGTCGTATGTGTATGTATGTATGTGTATATTCCACTTAATAGTGTATTTGTGGTAATTTGAAAGAAAGATTTGCTAGTTTTATTGTTTGAAGGAACTTTTGAATTGTAGGAGAAGCCATCTAGGAAAATTGAATCTATTGGAGCATTTCAAAAGTTGCCCATAGTGATGCCATCAATTGACATTCTTGGATCTGCACTGAGAAAGGCGAGGAAGGTTTCTCCAACGAAAGGTACTTGGCTGCAATTATGTTCTTCGTTTTCTGGTTGATAATTGTGTTTACATCTTAAACCCTATAGTTGACATTGACTTTTAGTTTGCTTAAACTTTAGGAATTGCCAACATTGCAAAAAGGGAGAAAAACAAGGGTGCAAAGCAACTTGATGCATTGATGAAAGTATGTTTTTTTACTTTTGAATATGTCATGCTCTGAGCTATAATTTGTATTTCAGTTTCTACTGTCCATTTTATAGGAAAAAGAATGTATCATAAGTTAACAGCGCAGCTCTTGTTAGGAAATTGCTGTCCCCTTAAGGACTTATGTGGAGAGTTTTCCTAACAAAACATACCTTCATCCTTATGAAAGATCTCTGATTGAGCTGACTCTTGGAGATGGATACTATGAAATGGTATGTTAGTAAAACAGCCTTGTAGTACTAGACGTGTTTTATAACTTCCATTAGTGCATCCCCTTTGTTATTGCATGACATATAATAGTCTTATCATTATTTATCATTCCCAAGGCTGCATGGATACATATTCTTGGATAATGGCTGCATTCATATAAATTGTTATTTTAGACTTTGTGTAATTTGTTTTAAATATTTTTTACAGGTGCTACAGAAGGTAGATGGTTTAAGGAAGAGAGTAGTATCTGTTGGAAAGGAACATGCTTCACTTTGTGCTAAGGTTTATTTAGTAATTTACATTTGATTTTGATCTATTTCCTTGCCGGGTAATTGTGTAGTTTTCATCATGCTGCTTGAAAGTATTATTTTAACTGATATTTATGAAGTCTTAGTACCAAAATTTGGAATATTTTATGGTAGGTCTTGATGTCAATACTAATTTGTTCTTGTTGAATGTTTGAAATCTTGTCTTCCCCAATGGCAAGAATTTATGCTATTTAACTTTTTCAGAAAAAGAGATTTTTAATATAATTTGTACGGTCTTCACTGCTTCATCCTTAAAGTTTGAAGCTTGCTTATGTCACTATCTGTACCATCATGTTAGCCTCAGCCTGTAACGTTTATGAATTGAATTCTTTCAGATGGTTCCAATGTCTCTTTACGTTATCATCTTGTTAAATTGGTGATTTCTCTATTTATCCTTTGCTTTGCTAACATGATTGATTTTATTTCATCTTGTAATAACAGTCTTCATCAAAGCGAGAAGCAGAGGAAAGGTTGAGTGAGGTGAGGTGTAGATCTTTTGAGGAATCATCTTCTTCCTAATTTTTCTGAAGATTTCAGTATGTGCCATGATTTTATGCAGGGTCTTAAGAAAATTGAAGAGGTTTTTGCTCAAGAAAGAAAAGTTGTTGATGATTTGTTAGGCATAGCCAAGGTATTCTGCATTTTCAGCAAATGACATGCTTCTTTCGTTTTGTCTGTGTTTTCTACAATCATACATATCAGGGTTCACAATTTGGGTGACCTGTGAAATTTAATATTGTTTTCTCAAATAATATTCTGTCAACTTAATTTTTATTATCCAGCTGATAATTATAAATGTTACAGACTCTCAGAGCAATGCCAGTAATCAATTTGGAAACGCCAACTCTCTGTCTTGTTGGAGCTCCTAATGTAGGCAAATCTTCTTTGGTCCATGTACTCTCTACCGGCAAGCCTGAGGTATGCAACTAAATGCTAGAATAATTCTTTGTTAAAATTGCATAAGGCTCTTTAAAAATCTGGGCTTGAATGGAATTGTTTATCCTACTAAGTATCCTATCCATGTTTCCAATAAATCTACATCTCTTTGAATTTCCTCCTTATTGGTGTGCCTAAAAGATTAAATATGCATGCGGTGATCAATCAGGATACAATCCCCTTGGTTATAATTGTAACTAAAGGATAAATATTTCTGTATTGTTACTTGGTTGATCCGTGACCATTTATAATGGTTATGTGCTAGTGGTTCAGAAATGTTCGAGTGCTTTATGTTATAGTTGTGCTTTTTCTTTCTCTTGTTCTTGAAGGAATGGTTTTTACTAGACTGTGAGGTAGCACTTTGTATATATAATTTACCTTGTTAACATATGTACAGTTAAAAGGATCCTAACTAATCATATGTACAGTGAAGTGATACTAAACTAAATTAAATCTTGACATATTTTTCTTCAAGCTTAAGTAAAACTTCTTGATTGCTGAGTATTTATAGATTCCACCACCCACTCTATTTCTCATTTGCTTTCTTCCTAAAATTTCAGATCTGTAACTATCCTTTCACAACAAGAGGAATTCTTATGGGTCATATTATTTTTAACATTCAGAAGTTTCAGGTTAGCAAATTTGTGACTTTTTATTTTCCTTTTTAGCATTCTTTTCTCATTGTGAACTGCATGTCATGCAAGTTTAATTGTATACCTTTCACGTCTGTAGGTTACAGATACTCCGGGCCTGCTGAGGAGGCATGATGGTAATTAAAATTTCATTTGTTTTATCAGTTTCCTAGTTTTACTGATTTTTCTTATTTGGTGAATGTTATGTCCAAAGTTTTTCGTGGGGAATTTTTTTTAGTCCATTGGTTTTAGGATCAGTTTTCCTAATAGGAGGGGTATGGTTATATTATAATACTATGGGTTATTGGAGGATCTTAGACCTCCTGTATCCACTAAGTTAGCTCCAATAAATCACAATTTGTGATTATGCATTAATTTTACTGTTGATTTTGTTTTCCTTTTTATTTAGTTAAGCACAATCGTTTCCACTTTTTAATTTGTTTCTCTTGTTTGGATGTTAAGAGGACAGGAATAATTTGGAAAAGTTGACTCTGGCTGTCCTTTCACACCTGCCAACAGCAGTTTTGTATGTCCATGACCTTTCGGGGGAGTGTGGGACCTCACCTTCCGATCAGGTGTGCTTCTTTGGCAACTGAATTATTAAAACTAAAAATAAGTGTGAAATATAAATCTTCTTTGAGGGTCTATGAAGATAGTTATCTGGTTCATTGCTTTCCAAATTAAAATGCAAGAAATACAATTTTCATTTAAGCGGTTGAATCATGTAGTTATCTAGTCTACATAGGTTTAACTTGGACTTGTGGCTCCATAAGATTTAGATGCCAATGAAAGACTTGTGTTTGTGTTCAATTTCAGTGATTCTTCATTCTAATGTATTGTGGGGCTATCAATTTTTGATTATTTATTTTCTAATTACTTCCGTGGAAACCTATGAAAGGTATATCTGATAGCTGTCAGAAATAAAACAATAACGAAATTAGAGATGATGAAGCAATTGGGATGGTCTCAAGTGAGGATGCTTGATGTTCTAGGCTGCTCTTATTGTATCTGCTCCTATCGTTTTTTGATTTGTGCATACACTGTAAAGGGAACCTTCTTTGAGAAAGTTCCCTTGTTAATGAGCTTTAGTCTAAGTTATTGGACTCTTGTGCATTACAAAAAAAGGGTTCATTAAACCTTAACTTGGATGCATCACATGAGATTCTGTTGCTCTCGGTTCAATCATATAAAACTAGTTGGTCCCTACAACAATCCTTTCAAATTGTGGAGAGAGATTTTGGACTGTCGGAAAAATATCGCCAACCTATTAAGATCTTTAGGGGCAAATATTTAGCCTGTCATGCTAGTTAAAAGTGGTTCCAAATTCAAGAGAGGATTGGATTGAGTTCATAAAATGTTTCCAAAAACAATTTACAATTTTTATCTTTGAAGAATTATTGTTAAAGCTATTTAATGTCTTTAAACTTAAAGGACTCGATAAATGATCAAGAGTACCAACACATCCACGCTGACAGTATTTAAGATTGCAATGTGAAGTATATACACTGGAAAATGGATAAGATAGGGTATGGAATGGGAGCTGGAGATATATTTCAGTTCAGCTACTTCTACCCAGATAACTATAGGTGCAATTTTTATTTTCACAGCTCAACATGTGTTTGTTTTCTTGGACGGTGTTACATGCAGTATAGATGAAAAATAGCCATTTGAGGTAGTTGGGAAATGAAAAAACTAGCCATTATAAGCTAAAAAAGCCCACTGTATAGGGTTGATGGGCATCTGTTCTTGGTCTGTTCCTTGTGTATTAAGTGCTGCTTCCTTGCACTCTTGCTTGTGTAGAGCCGTGCTTACTCTAGATTGGGGTAGAAAATTAAACAGTTCAAAAGGTTGGTCCTAACACGATGCTATTATTCTCAAATTGTGTGCCACATTGCTGGCTTATGGTTGTCTATGTGTAACTGTGTACTTCAGCTTAGCGGAGAAACCTTGCCGTCCCATTGGGTAATTGTTGGCAAATCGGAATTTATCTGTATAATTAATCTGAAAATTTTTACACAAAGAAAGACAAAAAGCTTTTTGGTTATAACTTTTGGCTATTACATTCAATTGATGACTGTTGGTTATGCAGTTTTCAATATACAAAGAACTCAGAGAAAGGTTCACTGGACATTTATGGCTTGATGTCGTGTCAAAATGTGATCTGTTGAAGACTTCTCCTGTGGTCTATGCAACAGATGAGCCTCTTCCCTCACAACCCGAGCTTGAGAACTACCGGAAATCAGGTCCTGATGGAGCTATTAATGTATCTGTGAAAACAGAAGAAGGGCTACATGAGGTGAGGAAAATCTATTCTCATTTTAATATTTTGACTAGAATCTCTAATATGATGGGTGTATGTTAGAAGAAAGCTACACAGTTAGCTAAAAAATGACTACATTGTTAGAATCGCGCAGCAGAATGATCGCGTGTGGACAAAAACTAAGAAGGAGGTGTGGTTTAATTAATAAAAATTAAGACTTTAAATTTTTTTCCTCAAAATTTACTATTTAAATGAAAGATTCAATTCTTTAAAAGTAAGTGCATTTTTAATAAAGAGGGTAGGGAAGAAGATGAACACAAGTATTTATACTGGTTCGGATTGAAAGATTCTACGTCCAGTTGTTAATCTCTTAAACAAAGTGATTAACTAAATCACTAAAATAAACACAATACAATCAAATAAGAGAGTAAGGATTTTGAGAACACCTCTCTTGAAGTATTTCCTAGCCACAACAACACTCAATCCCGCAAGAACCTACTTGGTGAAAGTTATTGCTCTACTCACACTAAGTTTTTCAATGCTTCCTTTCTTAAAAACACTCAAACAGTTCTATAGCAATCACAACACTCAACTTCTGATGCTCAGAAAGGTATTTTCGATAGTGGAAAAGAGTTCTATAAATAGAGGTTCGAAAATTAGGTCAAGAAACTGAAAAAACAAGTTCCAACTGCAAGTGATAATCGATTATTTTCAGAGCAATTTCTAAATACAATATTTTTCGTTGATAATCAATTATCCATTGAGATAATCGATTATTACAGAAACATTTCTGAAAACTAAAGAAAACTTAGTATAATCGATTATCATGATAATTGATTATCACGGTGTATTTTGCAAAAATAAAATGTTCCCAAAATGATTAAGTGCTGACTGCAGTTTCATGACGTTTCTAAGCTTACTTAAACTACAAAATATAATAAGAACTTATTACAAGAGGCTTTAAACAATAATTAAATATTCTTCCAATATTTGCTTTGTGGTTCCTTGCAATTTTCATCATCAAAACCTTTGCAACTCAACTCCTCTTGTTTTGCCAGCACACATCGAAGCTGGTTTATGGAATTCTTTACTTGTGAAACTATAAAAACTTATGATATTATTCTAGATGTGCCCAAAGTCTTGCAGAATCTCAGCCTAGTAAATCATAACCTCTTTTTTCCCTAATAAATCACTCTTTTACGAACAGAAAACTTCTAATGATAGCCATAGTGCCACTCTTTGTGCTCCATCCCGTTTTTCAGTACTATATATATATATATATATATATATATATATATATATATATATATATATATATATATATTTTTTTTTTGAACTAAACTTATGTGTCTTGATGGATTTCAATGAAACTATTTAACTGAAATCTAACTGTACTATGTATTCTGGTAAAGGCAGTTACTGTCAGTTAAGAGTTCCCTATTTATAGGTAACAGAGAAAGAGTTATTGATGAATAAGAGTTGTGTTTTTATGTTGTGTAGTTGAAGCAGAGAGTGCATGAACTGCTTAATTTACAGATGGCCAAGATAATAGATACAAGCAACAAGCAGGAGAAGTGAAAAGTGCCACTCCAGTAAGGTTGAAATCCTAATTTGTGATGGAACTTCCTGGTGAAATAGGTATTCTGAAACCTTCATGAGTCTGAATATCTGCTAAAATAATTATGCAGCTATGTGGCCAGTCTAAGCATGAAGAGAAGCAAAGGCTTCATTACTGCTCTTCAAGCAATTGAGCATTGTACAGTATTTGAGTGGTAGGCTAAGCCTAGGAATTTTCCAGAAAATGTTTGCTCACCTATTAGCTTTGTTGGGAAGATCATGTTCCCATATTGAACCTTCTTGAAGAAACAAGAAATGGTTGTTTATCAACTTTCGAGTCTTTTGGTTCTTATTGGCTGTAAGCATGATGCATCTTAACATTTTAAGTCCATGTTGTTAGAAGTCATCATAAATTGGTTAATGTTAAAATCTGAGTTGATAGTAACTTAGATATATTATAATGTATTGATATATTCATAATACTTATTCTTATTTATACTAACCATAATTCTAACTAGTTAGGAAACAAATCATAGGATTAAGAAATATGGTAATTTATCCTAAAGATAAAGAGGAAATAGAGAAACAAATCATAAAACTGTGTTTCTCATGTATACAGAAAGTTGTTTTATTAGAAATAAAAAAATGAAATTTATGTTTGGCTAGTACATAAAGAATGACCACATTGAAGCTTGTTTATGCAATTCTTTACTTGTGTTTTGGCATCCATATAATTTTTGTTTGAGAAGGGTTTTGAGCCAGCTTCTAGTTTTTTACTAAATGAAAAACTTGTTTGATCTTAATAAGAGTGTTTGATAAACAAACTTTTTCATTAGCTTGCAATGTGTTGAGATGTTACTAGAAGCAATATTATTTAAAGCATTATTAACCTCTAATAATTTATTTTTTTATCCTTAAGCTATTTATTGAATTTCCCTTTTAACATTTTTTATTTTGTATTTCATATGTTTATATATACACACATATATCGTTATTCATTATTGAAAATTTTACATCATTTTAAATTTCGTTGAAAATATTTTAAAATATAGCCTAAGATTAATAATAGAATACGTAATAGTAAATACTTAATCGAAATATATATATATATATATATATATATATATATATATATATATATATATATATATATTGTTTTGTAAATAAAAGGTTGTAAAAGTTAAAAATTAGGTTTAATTATCCTTTTGGTCCCTCTATTTATCATGAAATTTCATTTTGGTCCTCACGTTTTTCGTTGTCTCAATTTGGTCCTCATTTTTTTAAAAATGACTCAATTTGGTCCTCACCGTTAACTTTGACCAGACGGTGTTAAAGTCAATGCCACGTGTCAATTTCTGGTTTTTTTGAATTTTTTTCATATTTTTTGATTTTTTTTTTGAATTTTGAATTTTTTTTTTGAATTTTTTTTTCTTTTTGACGTGTCAGTTCACAATTTTGCCATGTGTCAAAGTGACTCAATTTGGTCTCTATATTTGTTTTTAGTTTCAATTTAGTCCCAATTTTTGTAAAAGTGAAGCAATATTGTCCCTCCTTAGATTGAGACTCAATTTAATCTTTGTATACAACTTATGATGATATTCTTAATAAAATTGACATTTTTATTAAATATTTATAGAAATATTTTTAAATAATTTTTTTATAGTTTTATTATTAAACAAAGTTAAATCCCAAACTTAATTTCAAAAATTAACAATTTTGTCATCATATATAAAGGCATCAAGTGTATCATATTATACAAACTTGGTAAAGATTAAAAATCAAAATTTGTAAGAATATCACCATAAAATTTATAAAAAAGTAAATTTAGTGTCAATTTGAGGAAGGACAATATTGCTTCACTTTTACAAAATTTGGGACTAAATTGAAACTAAAAACAAATATAGGGACCAAATTGAGTCACTTTGACACGTGGCAAAACTGTGAAGTGACACGTGTCAAAAATTTAAAAAATTCAAAAAAAAAATAAAAAAAATAAAAAAAAATTCAAAAAAAAATATTAAAAAAATATTAAAAAATTAAAAAAAACCAGAAATTGACACGTGGTGTTGACTTTAACACCGTCTGGTCAAAGTTAACAGTGAGGACCAAATTGAGTCATTTTTAAGAAAATGAGGACCAAATTGAGACAACGAAAAACGTGAGGACCAAAATGAAATTTCATGACAAATAGAGGGACCAAAAGGGTAATTAAACCTAAAAATTATTATGCCTCTTTTTCTATTTTATATTTATAAGCTACTTTAATTAGATGTCAAAATTGGGTTGTGGCTTGTGGGCTACTTGTCAGCCCATCAAAACTTACAAGCTGAGTTGGAAGTTTCGACATGCCAGCCTGTCTAATTTGCCTAAAAATCCAAATTTGTGGGTCAGTTTGTCTTTAGTATGTTTTGGTTTTTATTTTTTATTTTTTAAAATTAAAATAAAAATAATTAAAAAATTAAAATTTTTATATAATATGTTTGTAAATATGCAAATATGAAATACTATTATAATTAAAATTATTAATACTTATAAATTAAGTTTCAATTATTAGTTATAATAGAATAATTTAATATATATGTAAATGTAATAATTATTTTAACTTATTCAATTAAAATATTAATTAATCAATTAAAATTTTAAAAAATATGTATATTATTAAATATGTTTTAAATATTTAGTTATAAGTATATATATAAATAACTTTTAGAAAAATTAAAAAAAATAGAAAAAAAGTTGTGAACCAATTCGCTTGTCTATCCTGTGACGAGACAGGTTACAAGTTCTTATCTGTTTTTTTGAGATAGGCTAACCCAATCTGACTCATTTTTGACATGTCAAGAATGGTTAAGATGAAAATGGGTCAGGTTATCCTTTTGTCACCCCCTAACTTTAAAAGACAACTTTACTAAATACTTGATTGCTAAACTTTCACAATTTGATAAAATTCTAAACGATTTGATCAATAAAATTTTGTCATACCCAAGCAACGCAATTTTGATAAGATGCTCTATACTTTTTTCATAGCAAAAACGAAATTGTTTTGATTATATAACATTTTCATAAGTACGATAATCAAATCAAACAATCAAACAGCAAGTGTAATCTTCATAAAACCATGTAATTGTTAAATTTCAGAACTCTGCACTATATACAACTTCAAAGAAAGCTCACAATAAACAATACTAAAAAATAACTATTTTTTGAATTTTTAAATTTACTAAAGAGTCATCAACATTTAAATATTTCCATGAAGATTCTAATAGATTACACTCCTTTGAGATTATGTGTCGAATTTCGTGTTGTCACTACAAGAAAGAAAAATTCAATATGAAAGGTATTTTATTCATAACAATTTGAATGCTATTAAGAGAAGGAACTAATTAAAAGGCTATTGACCTACACTATAACTTAGTTACTCTATTTTCAAGACCCTATATATAGAAGTCAATCTGTGTAGATTCAACTCATGCTCTTACAAGCAGTGGCGGAACTTGACCAAAAATTCTAGGGGGGCCAAATTATATTTGTTATATATAAATTATTTTTTTAATTAAAAAAAATTAATTTCTTTTAATTAAAAAAAATCAATTTCTTTACATTAT
>Ga0214543_1012008_pt1 | contig 11783 bp, 7 predicted proteins | sample CNSS2metaG_FD_160094 | JGI IMG/M metagenome (GOLD analysis project Ga0214543, IMG submission 160094) | Root nodule microbial communities from cowpea collected in UCLA plant growth center, Los Angeles, California, USA - CNSS2 | ecosystem: Host-associated > Plants > Roots > Nodule | place: USA...
TGTACTTATTTACTTGATTGGGCTTGGCTAGGTACAGTACACCAGTCCCCCAGCCTTGTCCGATATGGGTTGTCGGTCAAGGATAACATGTGTTGGTGAACTAGCAAAACCGGCTAGGTGTGATACAGTAACAATTATGACTAATAGTCGTTGTTTACGGTGTACATCTATAAGCCAATAATACTTCTAGAAACTTTTCAATTTGTCTGCCTTTGACTTCTCCCAACCTTTTCTCCAATTTGTTCACGATAACCTTATTGGCAACTTCTACTTAGCCATTTGTTTGTGAATGCTCTATTGAGCTTGTAACATGACATATGTGTAATCCGATATGGAATTTGGTCACTTCTTTATCAATGAGTTGTTTACCATTGTTTTGTGAAAATTGAATGTGGAATATCATACATACACACTATACATTTCCATACAAACTTTTGTACTTGTTGAGTTGTGATGATGGTGACAAGCTCAATCCATTTTGTGAAAAAGTTTATTGCTACCAATAAAAAACAATTTTGTCCCTTTCCTGGACTAAAAGTGCTAAGTATATCAATTCTCCACATGGTGAAGGGCCATGGTGACGTGATATAATTAATTATTACGACCTCACATGCATCAAATTAGCATGTCGTTGGCACTTAACACGCTATTTGACATATTTGTCACAATATTCTGTCATTACTGCATGCATGCAGGTGAAGTTAGCTTATTGATAAAATTGGCAAGGCACTACTCTTTAATAGGCCCTCTAACTTTGCACTGAATATGGAACTTGGATAATTCTACTAACCATCCTACCATTCGCCCTACTAAATTCAGTCTCCCCAAAAATCTTATAGATAACATAATTTGACCTAACAATGATCTCATGGCTCTGAAAATAAGGTTGAAGTCTTTGAGTTGTTGTTACTAAGGCGAAAACCATCTTTTCCACCATTTGGTACCTCACTTTCGCATCTTGAAGTGTCTGACTGATAGAATACATAGGTTGTTGTTGACTGGCATGATCATGCATTATAGATGAACTAATGGCATCATCTTAAATTTCTAAATCAACAAGTTGAGGTTGATTTTTGAGTGGTTTATGCAAAACTAAGGGAGAACAAAGGAAGTGCTTCAACTCTATAAAAGATTTCTCACACATGTCATTCCAAGAGAAATAGTTTGTCCTTTTCATTAATCAGATAATAGGTCTCAGTTTTTAAGCTAACTTTGGCATGAACCTGGATAGCAAACCCACTAGTCTATGGACCTTTTTGACATTCGTAAGACTTCTCATTTTCAACAATGTTCGACATTTGTTAGGATTTGCTTCAATGTCGCGATGTGTGAGCATGAACCATAAAAACTTTCCACCCTATCAAATGATGGAAGACTTTGTCTATCAACATTTAAAACGTGACTCCTACATTCTGAAGCCTAAATTACATAACTTCATAATATAATTTGTTATAACTTATTGTGGTGATACATAGAAATTTGATTGCACCCAGAATAAGTGTTTAAAAAGCTTAGAACAACATGGTCAGTTGCACTATTCATTAACTTGTCAATGCTTAGTAATGAATATGTGCCCTTCAGGCACACTTTATTAAGGTCAGTATAATTTGTGCACATCCTCTAGTTACCATTGAATTTTTTGACAAGTACTATATTGGTTAACCATGTCGTGTAGGTTGCCTTCTTGAAAAATCCTGCTTTCAACAACTTTTCCACTTCTGCCTTGGTCGCTTCCATTTTTTCACCCTCAACATTATTCTCTTTTTTGCAACAGGTCTAGCTTCTTTGCAAATGAATAATTTGTGGTTGACCACGTTGGGGCCAATGCCTTGTATGACAGTTGCATTACAAGTAAACAAGCTTGTGTGACGTTGATATACTTCCTCCAAGATATTCGTATCTGTTAGAGATTTCCCCATGTACATATGTAAGACCCGAGGAATTTAAATAATTAAATAAATAATTATTTAATAAATGCGGGTAATGGGAAATTTTATGACATTTAATGCTGGCTATTTTGATGTGGAAGAGTATTAGCTTATATGGAGAGGACTTGGGTTCAAGTCATATGTATGTCAATTGTGTGTTATTTTAATTATTTATTATTTTTAATGATATGATTGATCATGATGAGTGGTTATAAATTCCGATATGTAAAGGACTTATCATGAAACCTGAATTGGTTGGTTGGTGGTGCATTAACTTGGTAATTGAGTGGTTGTGTGTTCGAAACTTGGCTTATGCTAAATATGGTTCCTTTTTGTTAAATTATTTTTGGCATGGATGAGAAGGGTCAGAAAAACCCTAGCCTCAACAGAGAGAAATTGGAAGGGCTGATTAAGTCTATTAATGGCAATTGGTGGCCATTAATGTATCTTTAATATCATTTTCGTTTTTATGAGTAATTAAGCTTAATTAAGCGAGTTTAAGGTGGAAAAAGGAGAGGACGTGAGAGAGTAAGGGAGGGACTGATTTTGGCAGTGAGGAGAGTGTGTTCTTGACTTATTAGAGAGGTTAGCAAGCATAAAGAGCAAATTTTGAAAGGAGACAAGGGCTAGAACTATTATGGTGCACAAAGACTTGAGAAATTTCAAGACTTAAGCAAGGAATCCAGGTTATGGGAGCTGCTCATAGCTTTTTGAGTTTAATTACTTGATTGTGAATTGTATGAGAGGTATGTTTTCATGTTGTGCTTATTTTATCTGGACTATGGTAAGTTTCTGGAAATTTTCCAAAACGCCCTAGCGGGCCTTCAAAGCCGTTAGGCGACTCGTGCTATTTTTTGCATAATTGTGGGTTCTTGATAGGAACTGCATGGCGGCATGATCTAGCCACCAGGGGATGCCACCTTTCCTTCCCAAAGTTTTGGGTTTTGTATGAATCGCCTGGCGGCGATGAACATACGTTAGGCGACACGAGCAACATTGGCTCAATTTTTGGCGTTTTGGGGTTCTGGGTTGATTCTGATCAGGGAAAAAGGGAGCTTTATCTGTTGGTTGATTATTGGATGCCAGATATTGTTGAATTACGTTGTGATTGGAAGTTAATTAGAGGAAATCGTATGAACACTGGTTGTAAGGTTTGGGAAATAGGGGTTATTGATGTTATGGGATTAATGGGTGTTTGAATTGCAGTGGATTTGTTTTATGTTGAGAAATTGTATAATTGTAAGTGGGATTCATTGCGGTTTTGAGGAAATAGGCAAAGAAATGTATTGGGATTTTTTGGGGGTCTTCGCATGTGCAGATCTGGTTTTTACCCAGAAATGTATGCACTGCCTTATGGCATGGGTCCTACCGCCAATCGCCAGCGTAGTACAGATTGGTACTATGTGGTTGTAAGGTACAATGTGGGTTTAGGGTTCTGTCGTGATATTTTACTAAGCAGGGGATGGAGGTGTGGACAATGGTTGATATCAGGTGCATGATACAAGACTATATATGAACTGTAGAATGGAAATTATAGTGTTGATGTTCTTTGTAAAGTGCTCAAGTGAAATTAGGGTTCAATCATTTCATTAAGGGTTGGTGATTGATGTGTGAATTGTAGAAGAGTAGTTGGCAAGACTGATACTAGAAAATTAATGATTTAGGACTGAAATTCAGAATGAACTAGGGATTTTTGGTGGATGGAATTAGAGCCATGATAAGCTAACTTGAGATTGGGTTTCAAGGTGAATAGTTTCTATATAGGAGGGGTAATAGTGCCTTCTTACTATGTAGGACTGGGAACAAATTGAGCTAAATAAAGTATAGAAGTGATCTATTTGGTGATTCAAGGGAGCCTCCTAGAATTATAGAGAGGGAGACTTGGTTTTGCAAATGTGAAAAACTAGAAAAACGTGTTTACTGGTGTGGCGCCTAGCGGTGGGACTGGACCGCCAGGCAATAGCTCCAAATCCAGGGAGTTATTGTACACCTAGCGCCTATGGTGAGGTTTGTCCCGCTAGGCAATACTTGTAGGGGCAAAGGCTTCAAGGGGTGTGTGGCGCGTGGCGGCATGATGCTTCCACCAGGTGGTCTGTAGCAGGTTTTCATTTAGCAACGCTTAGACAATATCAGGCGATAATGCAGAGGCAATATGTTTGTATGTGTTGGATGTGCGTGGTCTACAAGGCTTTGGGTGATACCTTAAATATGGACTAGCTAGGCATTCCTTGAATTGTGCCTCGAAATTATATCCCTTTATTTGTGGCTCGAGATAGAGGGTAAGCATGTGGCATTCCTTGAGTTGTGGCTCAGAATGACATCTCTTGAGTTGTGCCTCAGAATGACATTTCTTGAGTTGAGGCTCAGGATGGCGGATGAACACGAGCATTCCTTGTGTTGTGGCTCAAATTGGTGAGTGTTACTGGTGTGAGTGTGCAAGTTGTGGCTCATATGGACGGTCTCCATTCGATTGAGCAAGGGTTGTGGCCAATGATGTGCTAATCTGTTGTTGAGAGTACGAACTCTGGTTCGTATTGGGAACTCCACTTGGGGTTACGGAGTTTGGTCCATAGCATGTCTTCTTGCACATATTCTACAAGTTGTGGCTTGTAGGTGGAGGCAGCAAAGGGTATCTTGAGGTTATCATCCAAAGATGTAGAACGTGGGTAACATGGTGATGGTCATATGGTATGGAATCAGAGGACAGCGTTCCTTTGATGAGTGTGTGTATATTTTTTATATATATATATATATATATATATATATATATATATATATATATATCCTATCTGCTTGTGTTTGGCGATGATCATGTAATTCATTACACGGGAGCAGATGATGTTACAGGTGATTCTGATGAAGCATAGAGCCGGAGAGGGGCTAGCTCGGGAAAAGCTTTTACATAGTTTTTATGGTTTTATGGATTTTGGACAATTTTGTAAAATTTAGTTTTATCAGACTATGAGTTGTAATAATTAGTTATAAATTGTGATTTTTAAACTATGACATAAGGGTTTCAATTTTCCCGCATTTTTGGTAAATACAGTAATAATAAATGCAACTTTGGTTTTTCTTTTACTTTATATTATTTAAAATTATTAATATCCGATCGGGATGTTACAACATACATTTGTCATCATGGCCCAAAAAACATTTTCTAGTATCTTCGATAGGCTACACTCAAACTTCACCATTCATTCTAGGGTCCAAATCAACCATATCTTCCACCTCTATCTTTTCCATGTTGTGCATCATCCTAGGAGAAGGTGATCTCAACTTTATTCTCAAAATACTACTGTAGCATTCTGTAGTTGTAGGTTGTTCTACATGGATTGTGATGATATCACCCGAAGTTGATGGAAACTTCATTGTCGAATGATATGTTGACACCACAACCCCCAAGGTGTTCAAGGACGGTCTTCCTAGTAAAATGTTGTACGACATGTGAGCATCTACTATGAGATATCAAATTTGCATTGTCCTAATCATCTTCCCTTCACCGAATGTAGTATAAAGGTCAATATAACCCTTATAGTGTACCCTTTCTCTTGAGAACCCCACAATTGGTTAGAGTATGGTTGTATCTCTATTGTGATGGCCATGAGATCATTATGATGTTATGATATTGACAAGTGTACGAAATCGTACAAGTAATAAAATGGACAAGTCTAGATATTGTTTTTCCAAGAGACGCTTGTGTTCAGAGAAACTATGATTGTTTACAAATTAAGGCTAAGAACTTTTAAATAATGAAAAACAATGATTTTTATGAAATAACTATAAATTCTAGAAAGCAATTAAATTTAGGAAATTAACTATATGGTACAAACTTAATCGAGTTTAGATTTCATATATCAATTCAATGTTAAAACACTAAACAATATACCTTTAATTTTTACTATAGCATTTACCCCACAAGCTAACAAGCCATAATTCCTTAGAGGCAAGTCTAAACCTTAATAGTAAAAACCTTAACCTTTTACACACTTTTACCAAAAGTTCACGTTAAATTGAGATATTTAGATGTTTATAATGACTAATTGATTACACTTTATGTCTAAAGGCAAACTAACAACTTGTTCTACCCGAATTAATGTTATAAATTATTTCCCAATAATAAAAAACCAATTATAAGCAATTAATTATCATGCAATTAAGAACAAAAATATAACACAAGAGTAGTGGAAAAGAAGTATATTGAATAGTAGAAATCACAAAGAGTGAAGATATAGTATGTCCAACCCCAATGAATAAGGGAGTTAGTTACTCCTAGACATTTTGAGTACTAGAAAAGGGATATATGATAAAAATAATGGTGATGATGCATGTCTCCAGCCTCCAGAATGTGTCTTTGTCGTCTCTCCTTTAGGGTTAGTTCCCTATTCCTTAGAAGATTATTTTCTAATTATGTGACGCCTTCTATTTAAAGATTTTCGTAACATTGGGCGAATGGACCGAACTGGACTGGCTTGGAATTTGTAGTTGAATGAATTTTACTTGAATATCATAGATATATGTATATCTTTTACTCTTATAAGATTCCATATCTTTGATATTGTATAGGGGGTCGGTATATACACGGCCTAAAGGGAAGCCAATATATACCCGACCTAGTGTGCATGCGTGGGCGTCCAAGGAAGCAAAGGTTGAGGGATGACGTAGGGGTTCGGGATTATGTCATCTAGGGAGGACGAGTATATCATCACAATCCATGTAGGGGCAGGCCAGGTCTTGGTCATGTGCAAGGGAATCTCAGTAGGGATGCGAATGTATAATGGTGCAATCATGTTTCAAACAGTTACAATGGGACATTCATGAGAGGATATTCGTTGTTTATTATTATTTATGAGAGAATAAAAATGTTCATGAGAGCAATGAAGTCAGGGTTGAAACCAGGTAATATAAAGTAAGGTCTAATATTCGAAGGTAAGCATGACTAACTCAACTGAGTTTCAACATACACACTCTATTGAAGCATTACTGACTTGAGCGTCGGAGTGTCCGCAGGTACCCGACCCCCGGAGTGCGGCCCAGGAGTTATCCAGAGGCGAATTCCAGAAGAGAGAGGCGAAGGGAAGAAGACTCTTGAAACAACTTGGTTGCGATCAAGAATAGATATATTTTTCAATCTTATGAGATTTCCACTTATCTACAAAATATTTCACAAATAAAATCCAAATACTTATCTTTTCAAATATTATCTAATAAAATCTTAAGTATCTAGTAAAAAATAAAATAGTTATCTTTTTTAAAAAATTATCTAATAAATCTTAATTATCTAATAACAGATAAAATACTTATTTTTTCTAACATTATTGAATAAACCCTTAATTATTTAAAAAGATAATAATAAAAATACCAATAAAAGATAAAAATAAACATCATAAACAACATGATAATACTAATATCACATGTAGAGGATCAATCTCGTCGTCTCTAAAAATGATGGGAGGATTGTCCTCCTTGGGAGCGTAGAAACAACATTAGCACCTTGTATTGCCCTAAGATATCTTTTGCAAGTTGACATTGTAGCTCCTTCTCTTGCAAAACCTCTCATGATGGTGTTGATGATACCCCTAAGAGATATTTCATAAGGTTCTTGATCCTCAATTTTATCATAAACTCTTCTTCTCAAATTTTCTTCTCCAGTTGTCCTGATGTTCTATTATATTTTTCATCATCTTGGCTTCCTTTCTCACCTTTTCTAGGATATCCCTTATCTTCCTCTTGTATATAACTCTTCTATCTTATCTTTCATAACATAACAATCTTCAGTGGTATGTCCATAATTGTAGTAATATCTACGATGCTTTGTAGTATTTGCATTGTGCAAAGTTGATTGTTTTTTCGGAATTGAGATAATGTCAACACTCAAAACTTCTTCCAAAATTTGAGTCGTACTATAATTTAATGAGTGTAATGTTGGAAGCGAGAATGCTTTGGCTCCTTGATCCTAAAATTTGGCTAAGATATGAGTAACTTGATTGAAAAATTCTAAATTTACCTTAAGTTCAAAACTTAACTAATCCTAAATTTCTTTTTTAATTTATGTTAAATATCATGTATATTTATAATTTGTATTAATGAGTAATAAGAAAAGTATTTTTAAAATCATTAATAATTATAAAGATTAATGTTGTGCGTTTATAATATTTAAAAAAGTTAACTAAATTATTTATATTGAAAACGTGTTGTATTAAAGACGAGGACGGATATTATTTTGTTTCATAAACAAACAAAAATGATTAATGTTTGAAGTCTTTTTAGTTGCAGAAGCCCCTAGAGTGTTTGAAAAGAATGTGCCACGTAAGTGATCCCCAGCTTCCAATTTGATAGCGATTATCAATGTGTCGGTGTGCTACAGTTGCTGTCTGTTTATTGGCCTTGCCTTTGCTAACCAAACATCTGTCCATGCGTGCAATGCTGCCAACGCAGACATTTTGACAAATGAGCGTAACAAAATAGTTTTTCAACACAGTAGGTTAAAAGCATATAACGTTTTCGATTTGTCACATTTATATTATATAAGTTTTTACAATATTTAATAAAAGTTTAGTTTATTCTGCATGCTTTTTTACCAACCAGATCTTTTATATTGCTAAAATAGCTATTTGATCTTTTAAATAAAAATAAATTTATTAATATTTACTTACTTAAATAAAATGAACTATGTTAAATTTATATTATAAACATTTGAATAGCTTAGAGTATATCATTTTTAATTTTGTTTTTGTTCAAAACTTATGGATAAAATTTTTTTTTTCTTTTAAAATATATGAAGTTCAGTTTTAGTTTTTACAAGTAAATTTGTTTCATTGCCATTCTTATATTAAATTATATTGTTTATTTAGGTTTTATATAATTTGGATAGTATCTTATAAATTAAGAAACTAGTTTAGATAGGACTTAACATATTAAAAGTATTGTACGGTAAAACTAGAAGAACAAAGATTTAAAAAATAAAAACATTGAAATTAAGAGGACGAAAATACATGAACTATTTATACTCGTCTCAACTTTGCATTAACTTCTTTATTTGTAATATAATTTGTTAAATAAGAATAGTTTGATTAGAGTGATTATAACAAATTTAATGTTTTGTTACATTATGAAAGTTATATTCATTATAAGATCTAGAAAATAGTTTGAAAATAGTTTATAAGTAGTAATGATTTTTAAATATCTCGATTATTTTATTAATAAAAGGTTAAGATTATAAATAACTTTTTTATTAATCGAGTTTTATTTTATAAAAATCATTATCTTTATAACTTCTATCTAAAGCTTACTCCTACCTTCTTTCTATAATTATGATCTTATTCTTCATCCTTTTAAAGATCAAATACCATATGAGTAATTTTAGCATAGAGCTCTACACATCTAACTAATTAGAGTTAAGAATAAAGTAAGTTCACTTTTTAATTTTTTTTTCTTAGAAAGCGTTAGGCGCAACATTGAGAATTGAAGTTACTGAACTCCAATGGTCTGGGGCGCTACCCAAGGACCGCTAGACGCTCATTAATAGTGAGTTCTAGTAGTCTGGAGCACTGAACACTACCTAGGAACTGTTGGACGTTCACTTGACAATGGGCTCCAAAGGCTTGGCCATTGGGTACCCATGAGCACCGTTGGGTGCCACCTTCAATGATTCATGATTTTGATGTTTTAAATTATGCAATTATGCATGTGTTGATCAAATCATAATTAGTGATTTAAATGTGGAAAAAATGGTGTATGAATTGTGTGAGTGATGATAGTCTTGGAAATCTTTGAATATAGTAGTGTGGTTTGATATGAACTACCTGGAATGAGAAGGTAGTGATTACTATGTGTGGATGATTATTTTGACTCTGCTAGTATTGGACTCACTTAGAGAAAAATACTTAGTTGTGAGAGTCATGATATAGTTATAACTCTTGAGAGGTAAGAATGGATGAGTGATGACAATTGTGCAACCTGCAACAATCTCTCCCTTAACGATTGCTCACCAAGAATTAAACTTGTGACAGGCGCAACTCTTTTTACTTAAAAGTGTAACAACCCAAGCATCATGATTTGATTGTGACTCGGCCCACTTATCTTCTACCATGGAATAATTGATGTCACATACAACAATCTTTCTCTCAGCAATTGTCCTACTAGGAATCTCACTTGAATTGTGACTTGGCCACTCGATCTCTGTCACAGACAATTGTGCAAACCGCAACACTTATTGATATAATTACGTACTAACCTATATATTTGATAACGCTTATTTATTAAAAATTGGATCCTTACACTCATATTTTTATAGAATTAAAGTTTACATTTAAATGTCATTTAATACAAGCAATAGATACTTTATTTAAATTTAATACTAATTTTGTATATATAATTGCATGTGTTTTTCATTATAATATCATGAATCAGGATTTTAGAGTCGATACGATCAAATAATGATCCTTTTAAGTCCATTATAATTTCAAGAGTTTAGTGTAGGACTCAAATTCTCCTTTCAAGGGAAAAAGTGAGATAAAAATTAGGCAAACAACCTCTGCACGCTTTTTCTTATATTGTGAAGGTGATTTTCACTTCATGGATGAATATTACACACTACACCCTCTTAATTTCTCTATACTTTTAGAAGTGTAAGGAATAATTCAAATCCCGATTTAAGTTTTACATCGACAAAGTTAAATATCATATAAAATAAAAAGTTAATAAACTTATATGATTTTAGATTAAAAGTGATATAATCTTTTTTATATAAATAGAAATTAGACATATTTATGTAATCTCAATTTAGTAACTCTTAACTCTAAAAGTCCAACATAAAGTTATGACTTAATTCATACTCCAAGTCAAAAGAATAATTTTGGTTGTACAACTAACCCTCAGTACTGTTTGACCATTTCAAAATGAAGCACCAACAAAGCAACAGAAACCAGAAAGTGCTCCGGCTTTTCACACAGGGGAATTACGACCTTGTTCTCAAATGAAAATTGGCTTGTATACTTCAAACAATGTGCTTAGTTTGAAAAGAATCGAACCGAACCGGGTCCTCATCAAATTTTATGGAACCGCGAGAAAATAATACAAAAACCTGTCAAATTGATATATTATGATAATACGGTTTTATTGAATATAACATATCTTTCAGATCAAATGTTTTAACTTTATTGTTACAGTGAATTATCAATCAAATGTCATTTTTATTAAAACTTGCATATATTGTTTATAAATGAGTTAACTTTAAATTTATTTATTTTTATATTTCAAATTTACCTGTCTTTTCTTGTTGAAAGCTAAACAGTACTTTAAATTTATTATAATAGATTCATTACATATTAATAATTCATACGTTATTAGTACAACTAGAAAGTCCATTGAATGCATTTATATTTGTAAATATAACATTCCAATAAAATCTAGTAATTAGTATAATAGTATGTTTTTTAATCGTGTATTATATTTTAATTTTAAAAACATAAATTAAAATAATAGTTTCAATTTATCAATAAAGATCTTGTAAAAAAGTTATTATACATAGAAAAATTTACTCAATATGCATTTATATTTGTAAATATAACACTTCAATAAAAACTAATAATTAATATAACAATATTATTTTTTATCTTGTATTATATTTTAATTTTAAAAAACATAAAATAAAATAGTAGTTTGAACTTATTTATAAAAATATTGTAGAAAATTATTAAATAATATAAAAAAAATACTGGGTTCCTCTTGGCAGATGCCATCACACTTCACCAATGACAGGATCATCTCTGAGAAAGAAGAGACTAGACAAAATATTCAGAATTTGAATTCTTGGTTCAATGGAAACGTGTCGTATTCCTTTTTTTCAAGACATGC
>Ga0214543_1012009_pt1 | contig 11783 bp, 4 predicted proteins | sample CNSS2metaG_FD_160094 | JGI IMG/M metagenome (GOLD analysis project Ga0214543, IMG submission 160094) | Root nodule microbial communities from cowpea collected in UCLA plant growth center, Los Angeles, California, USA - CNSS2 | ecosystem: Host-associated > Plants > Roots > Nodule | place: USA...
TATCATAATAAGATAAAACGAAATGAAAATTCTCCCAAGTCCATAAAACTGGATTTTATTATACTTTATAAAGATATTGATTAATTTTGTAGTGACTAGTCAGGATAAATGAGCTCATGGCCAACAACGTAACTCAAGAACATCTCATCTTGAGTAATACTAACTCGTTTAAATCCCCAAGGTCATACCTCCAACTACAATAATCAAATATTTATTTATCATAAATTTTATTTCAATATTAAACCATATAATTATATAAATAAATAAATAGGATCAATGGATAATAATAAATATAAATAAATAAAAAGGACCAGTACGTAACTGGAGATAAATATAAATAAGTAAATGAGAGTAAATATAAATTGAATAAATAGGACCAGTGCACAACTAGGGATGAATATAAATAAATAAATAGGAATGGGAACTAAATATAAATTAGAATGAGGTTAGGGACACCTCACTTAGGGTAAATATAGAGATAAAAATAATTATGAATAGATAAAAAAATAATCAAAGTAAAAAGATAAAATGATAGATGTTTCCTTCCTTTACCTTAGCTATGGAAGATATACTTTTGAAGACGATCTTTGTATTTTATTTTTCTTCTCTTTCTTTTCTCACACTTGCAAAGACTCTCTGCTTGTCCTCCCTCTCTTTTTTTTTTTCTTCATTGTCTCTCTTTCTTTCCCCCCTTTGATTCACTTCATCCATATTTATACTACATTTTGTAATGATTACACTTAGTTTAAATTGCATTGTCTTGTTTCTGTTTCAATTCTTCTCTGGTTTAGTTTAGTTTGTTAAAGATTGGCCTATCAAGATTATTTTTTTTGTTTATCGAATCTGACGTTAATATTAACCTATCATGGCATTAATTGTGATTTGCCATTTTGACAGTGCATGTACATGAATTGTGACGTGACAGTGGAGATTCAATCTAAAAACAATTTTTTTGTTTACCTTATCATAATATATAAAGTGTTTATACATATATCATAAAGGTTGAATTTGGAGAAGACTATAAATATTTTATTATTATTATTATTATTATATTATTATTATAATAAAGGCAAAACATATGTTTTTTGGAAACTGAAATGTAGCTATAATGTTATAAGTATTATAACTTATTTTATTATTGAAGTATATTATTTTGTAGTAATATTTTTATTATTTTAATTGCAAACACTTAAATTTTGATTTCTTGAATAATTTAATTTTTATATCATATGTTCAAAATTTATTATACTAGTCACAATACCTATGAAAAATAATGTATCATACACTTTTAGATATTAACACACTTATGGTACAAATTTTGAGATGTTACAGAATCTATTCAATTAAAATAATGAGATTTTACAGCTGTTTATATATATATATATATATATATATATTTAAATTACTATTTCACTTTTTATACAATTACTTTTACATACTTATACACTTAAATGTTTTATTACCGTGACTTATATTTATACACTTAAAAATTATAATTCTAAATGTAATGTAAACTAAATTTAGCATAGTGTAATACAAATTTTAATATGTAAAATAATTAATTTTAAAATTACTATATCATTAGTTATTCAATTAAGTTGTTTTAAGCAATATGAAGATTATTATGTCACAAATTATTAATTTTTTTATTTCTTTCCAAAATCTCTTTTAATAAAATATATATTATAAACAAAATTTAATATAATACAATACAAATTTTAATATAAATAATTATTTCTAAAATTACTAATACCAAATTAATATTATTAAATTATAACAAATATTTATTATTAATATCAACTAAATTATTCTTAATAAAAGTATCTTAATAATTACATGTAAAATATTTAAACAAAATTAATAAATAAATCATGAATCACCTGTGCCAACAGGTTCAAAACTAGTTAATAAAAAAATTATAACTAATTTATGAATTGGAGTATAAATTAGTCTCTACACTGTACGATCGTCCGTCACGGATGAACCTCGTAGTAGACGCTAAGGCGACCAACCCATCGGAGTCTTAGCTTTGAGCACACTATATTCGCTACCTGTCGGTCAGACGGACTAAACACTCCCTCCGCTTTCATCTTCATTTGAATGTTGTCTCCATCTTCATAGAGACTCTCACCTTTAAAGGGCAACCCGTCAGGCCGTGCGACCTCCGGTCGATCGGCCAAATGGGAACCTTGACCAGTCAATCAGATTAATTAAGATAAAACAAGTCAGTAATCAAAATTAAAAAGCCATTGGGCCATGATTAAGGAGCCCTAATCACAGGCCCAAACTGGAAACTATAAATAGGGGCCTAAGGTAGGTTGGTGAGAATCTTTAATTCGCATTTATTACAGCAGTTACGATTATCTACCGATCGGTCTTAACTGACTTAAGTATCTCGGAACCTTTTAGACAGGTACACCGATCGAGGAATAAGGAAGATTGTGTGGAACAGAGGATACGACAAGCTACATAAGAAGAAAGCTGAGGAGAAAAAGGTAATTTAAGTGTTGATTTTAGGTGTTTGGTCCCTACACTCAAAACAATCTCTAATATTAGTTATTAAAGTTTTAGTCACTTAAAATTATTTGATTTTAGTTATCCAAAAGTTTCATATATGCATTGTACAAAAATTAAAATGATAGAAATGTTTTGGAATTAAATAATTAGATTTATATTTACTAATTGTAATTATTTTTAAAAAGTGATAATTAGCTTTTAGAAATTTCAAACTTTTAAAATGACCATAAATACTGTTTTGAGAATATTTGGAGTTAAATTAAACATTATAATTCATTATTAATAACTACTGGAATCACATAATCGTTATTAATGACTAGTAGAATCACACGATGAAAATAATATTACAATAATAATTATTAAAATGAAAATAGTAATTATTAAATTACAATTTGCATAGTTTTATTAGAGGTAACTTTTTTTTAATAAGCGGATAGTTAGAAAAAGGGTTACTTAAAAAAATAGTAAAAATTTATGTACGGGAAAAAACACTAAAATGATTTTATTAATATTATAGATAGTTTTTGAAATACTATTCATATAAATTTATTCATATAATGTGATATGATTCGAAAGATAAATGTAATTTTGATATTTTTTTATATAAGGAATAGGTTATATGAGAATTTTTTTGCAAATTTGTTAATAAAATTTGCAAGAAAAGACTTTTTCCTATTATTTTTTTTAAGAATTTTAATTGGTAGGTAATTCCTTTGTGGATAATTATTTTCTACAAAATTATAAAATTCACAAGTATTTCTTATAAAATTTGTTGCAAAAAATGTTTTATACAAAATATTTTTCAAAAAAATTGACAGTAATTTCCTACAATTTTTTTTCATAACAAAATTTATAAATATTTTCTAAAAAAAATAAAAAAAAGATTGACAGGAATATAAATTTTTTAGTAGTATATATTAATTTTGATATCACTCATGAATATTATGAGGAATGTTGAATAGAATATGCAACACCAATATCAACACACAAGATATTAATATTACGTTTAACCTAAAATTTAAAAACGATGAATTTATAAGTTTTTTTTTATATTGTATTCAAATCTCATATTTTTACTCCAAAACTTAAAATTACATTAGTGACAATTTATTTAAGAAATTATATATGGTCGAGATAGAATGAAGGTAAATTGCACTAAGATGAAAATATTTAAAAAACAATTATAGAAAACCTTTTTCTAAATACAAATTATGATTTTAGAAATTACGGGAAGTGTATATTTAGAATTCTACAACTTATAATAATAGATATTACCCTTCGTGTACCATGACTTGTATAATATATTAATAGATTGCAATGATCGTGTAAGTCTTTATTATTTTAGGAATTGAAGGAAGGTTTTGCCAAAAAAAAAATTCTAAATTTATATTATACTTTCTGATAACAAGTGTGTTCAGAACTAATATAAAAAGTTATGAAGAGTCAAATTAATCCCAATAATTGTGAATGATCAAACCAATTGCAACAAATATAAAAGTTGATCAAACTAAAATTTAACAAAATAAAATTGAAAAATCACATATACATGGTTGAGTTAATTTTTTTAGTTTTGTTCTAAAAAATCAAATCAAACTAAACTAAAATGCACATTATATTTACATTGATTTTACTTAATGGTTGTTTAATGTTATATGTTATTTAAAGTTTGTAATAGTTATAGTTGGTTATTTATATTATGGTTCTTATTTATAAGATATTTGTAAGATGTGACGTACTTCTTTTAAATTGTAATCAAGTGGCACATTGTACTTTTCTTAGTGAAAAGAAAGTGTACGAGTGTTGCTAGAAATATTGTTAAATGTGGATTGGTGCACAGTTTATTATTACGTACTAAAAGAGATTTGTTCATGCTATTATAATATCTTATTTGAATAAAATTTAATAAAAGTAATAGTTTGTTCTTATAAATATTAGAAAATAGTATTTAAAGTTAAAAAAGAATGGTAGTTGTATTTTAAGTTAAAAAGTTATATATAAAAGTTAAAATAACTATTTTCATTTTTATAAAAATCATCAATTTTTAAGGTTTAAAACCTGTATTTTATTGTTAGATGATTTAGGTCATTATTTTTTATAAGGACTATCAAAATTAAGGATGGAAAAAAAAATTTGTATTCACGGATAAAACTTGCAACGAGTAGGAAATGAATATTGAAGATGAATATTGGCGGGTAACAGGTATGAATATTTTTTATACCCACATGTTAACATGACAGGTACAAGTATCATAGTATTCGTACCGATGAATATATGTATCCGCTATACTATAATTTAAATTAAAAAAAATATTAAAACATTAACACATTGATTTTGAATGTGTTATTTTTTATCAATTGGTTTTAAAAAAATCTTCATTTATTTGTAAATTGTCATTCAACACTATTTAAATGAGTTATTTTTACTTTATTTGAAATTTATAAAGGTTATGCATTGTATTTTTATTTGATTTTATGGTTAAATTTTTTTATTAAATATTAAAATTTTCTTTTGTAAATATCCGCAGATATTAAAAAAAATACGAGTAAGATATGAGAAAACTACTACCCGTACCCTACGTGTCGTGTTGACATCCCTGATCATAATCCAAAAAATAGTCAATAACAAACCTAACTTAACTAATATCAAAATATGATAGTATAAATTTATAATAATATACATATTTATTTAAAAGTTTTTTTTAAAATAAATTTGGATTTCTCATCTTACCAAGTTCATTATCTTTTTTAAAAGTCTTTTTTTAAAGAACAACGTGTTTTTTGAAAGTTAACATTGAAATGTGAGTAAGGTTATAACGGCACGAAAGAAAGTAGTAGAATGATTTAGGAACATATTAAAAAGTAAATCATTGATGTTGTGTTGTTGAAAATTTGATTAGATTTTAGATGTTAATGAAATATATGAAAGATTGGATAATTTGAGTATTAACTTACATAAATTGTAGATACGTTGAACTAATATAAAAATCTATTTTATGGTGGATTAATTATTTTCATGAGAATAATATGTATAGATTTTTTTTTCAAGTTTATCCTTTTTAAAAAAATAAAGCTAGTTTTGAAATGGATTTAACATGTTTTTGACAAGCTTGAGACAATTTGGACCAATATAATCATGTGTTGGAATATAATCAATATGGAAATGACTACAAACATATTTTTTCATATTCCCAATCTTTAGTCAATATCCAATTGTTGAAAAATGAATATTAGAAGTACTATAGTTTAATGAATATAAAAAATGCATAATGACTTTTCCTTTTCTCCTCTCTTTCTTCATTTAATCAAATGAAGCATAATAAACTTGAAGAGACCTCAAACCAACAAAACTTATAATTTATTTGGCTTTGATCATGTAAAATATATAACTTCAATTCGTAACAATTTCAATTTAGAATCACATTCATCGTTTACCAAGTAATCTCTCATTTAAGTTTAAAATATATAAATATTTACTTTAATTCTTTTTTTTTTCAAATACAAGATATTGTCGAGTTTAGCTCCTAATCAGACATATCTTCTCGATACAATCTCAATTTTAAAACATTCACAAATTGATACAATCTTATTTGATTCTTTAGAAAAAAAAACACACACACACATATAATATAAAACTATGGATTCTTTTATTGTGAGACACCTTCTAGACATATATCAAACTTAACGAAAAAAATATATTTATCTTTACATTTTTTTATTTAAATAGTTTTTTCCCTTATAATTTAATATGTAAACAATGTTAATAAAATACTAATAGTGGTAAGTTATTTTATTCTTTATAGTCTTAATTACTCGATTCTAGTTAACATACTTAAAAAATAGATAATTGAATCATAATAAAAAACTAAATCAAAAGATATATATTATTAAAGTCAAAAAATATTTATGGTAATAGATTTTTTCTCTAAATAACATGTGTATCGTAGAAGAATGTGTAAGTTAAACATGAGAGATAAGCAAAGAAGATCGTAAAATTATTATATTACATGTAATTTTTTACATAACATCTAAATTGTGCATATTTTAACAAATGAATTTTAAATTTAATTCAATCTTATAAAATTATCTAGATATTTGTATTTATATTTTATAAATCTATCTTACGACTAATTAATGTGAAATTTCTAAACATTTTTTTATGTTGAAATATATATAAAATAATGATATTTAAACTTAATTTTAATCTACTATTTTAATTACCTTTTAATTATTTATTTTAATTCTTTTAGTAATATGATATAATAAATTAAAAATAATTAAAATGATAAGTTAAAAATAAATAAAAAATGGATTAAAATAACACTGAGATTAAAGAATAATGTAACCTCATTAATTCACACTGCCATTTTATTTTTTCAAATTTAACTTTCACTCCCACCACCCATTCATCTTCACCGTATAGTTAAATAGAGTTTGGTTGCAAATTTATTTAAATCCTCTTCTATTTTTTCTCATCTAATACAATAACTTTATTACAGTATATTCGGGGAGGCATAGAGTACGATTTTTTAAAATGTATAATATTATATTAGTAGGTGATAATAATGTAATGTTTTTAAGTTAATATATTAGAAAAGATGAGATAATAACTGTTGATAAATAGAGACAAAAAAAATAAACAGAGATAAACAATTTTTTAAAAAAACTTGTAAAAATAACAGTCAATTTTCAAAGATGTAATAAATAATTATATTTTAAAGGGTAAATTTGATATTTTGAAATGTGGAGACAAAAGAGGAAATTCTCTTTATACATTGTTATAGATTTTTTTTTCAAACCTAGTAGTCTATTATCTTAAAATTGATAAATATTTCAAACATTTTATATGAGTTTTTAAAATACACAAAATAAAAATCATAACAAAACATCATCGTAGTTAAATATGTTATTAAATAACAACACAAACTTATTTCAATTAAAATTTGAGGAAAATTAAGAATAGACTTACGGTGTATATGTATTAACAAATTATGACAAATAATTCTCTCAATTTTTTCAATAAGAGATTTTGATATTTAATACAAATCATCAGTGTTTAACTATTTATATTAATTCTCAAATGGGAAACATAGACGGTTCAAATGTGTTCATGTATACAATACTTAATTTAAATAAAATTAGTTCAACAAAAGCAAATAATATCATGCAAACATTTTACTATATATATTATTCCTACAATCAATCTAAACTATAATATCCCTTTTAATCTCCCTACAATACATTTTACAATTTTCCTATAATTTAGTCTTTACAATTTTAAACAAACCACGACTAATTTATTAAGTCGCTCTTAGAAACTAACATAATTAATTAGTCCATATAAATTTTAATATTACTAAATTTTAAATTACAGCTTTTAACATTTATAATAACATTAGTCATTTATATTAAATCAATTTTAACAATTAATTTCAATATTTCAAACTTGTAAAAATTAAACAAAAAATAAATAAATATCAACAAAAATAATTTAATGGATACATTCATACATTGTGTGGTGATTGAAGTCTAAAAAATAACTACGATTTCAATTTGAAGAAGAAAATAGTGATCTAGAAAACGAATAACCGAGACGAATGTTCACCTACAAATACTTCAAGCAAATTAAACATCTCGAATAAATCACAGACAGAAAAAGAACGGCCAAACGAAATTAAACTATAAATCACCTTATTGTCGTCATGAAAAAAAAATTCAAAATAAATCACATTACTCATCAAATGTAAGATAAAAAGATACTAATACAAAATTTAAATAGTTTCACAAAATATTAAAGATAAAAAAATTTAAAAAATTACAAAATTATCATTGTATATCATATATTTTTTTTTAAAAAAAACAAAGTGGGTGAAATAAGTGACATAATTAAATTCTTTTTTTTTTTAAATTAATAAATAAATATTAAGATCAAGCGATTATCATTAGACTAAAATTATAATTTTTATTTAATTATAAAGATTATAATTGAATTATAATCTTTATAATTTTTCTGTATGGCCAATTGTATGACTAAAAGCTATAGATGATACACAACTCTTCTTTTTACTTGAGAGTATAAAAGTCTAAGCATAACAATTTAATTATAATCCGATCACTTGATGTAAGACCCAATAGTTTCTGCCCTAAATTAAAAGGGTTGTCCCATGTGAGTTGAGCCTAAGGGTTGGCCCAAAGGGAAACAAACCCTAAGTCTGCCCTAAACCTCATTCCTCTCACTTTGTTGAAACATATTTCCTAACCCCCTTTGAGTAGCTGTCACCCTCTCCGATAGGGTTCAGCCTTGGAGCTTCGTCGCACTTGTTCGAGCCAGTTTCATTCCACCTCGCTAAACCGCTCTAGGAGCTGCTGCCTTTCTCTGTTTACACCCAAGAACCCAACTGTTGGCCCTTTTCCAGGTAAGGGAAGCTATAACCCTCTGGTTGTGTAATGCGTTTTCTGTGGTTGTGTGTTTGTATCGTGATTGTTTGAGATTTGCATGTTATTGTGAACGTATGAGATGGTTGGAAATATTATTGGGTGCGAATGTATAACTGATGCAGGTTGAACAGTGGCGTAGTCTATTGATCTCGCCCAAGCGACTTGATCTTGCCTAGGCGAGACTTGCAGAGAACCAACCTCAGCTCGCACTCGAGCTCTCGCTCAGGCGGAGGGTCTTAGTTTTGAGCGAGGTGTTATCTCGCTCAGGCGAGAGACGGTCGCCTAAGCGAGCTTGCGTGGGGGTTCGAGGATGGGTCGCTATAGTTGCAGCCCAGGCGAGGGGCCTTACTTTTGGGCGAGGAGCGGGCTCGCTCAGGCGAGGAAGGACTCGCCTAAGTGAGTACGCGAGAAACACCCGTTCGCCTCTGTCGCGATCTCGCCTAAGCGAGGGCTTGTCGCTTAAGCGAGAGAACCCCTCTCACCTGAGCGAGGGCCTCTAGCCTAAGCGAGGGTTGGGCAAGAGAATGTGGGGGTACTATTCGGAATCCTTATTTGAGGTATTAAATACATGCTTGGTTATATTGCTATGTTAAAATATGAAATGAATGAGTATACATGAAATGCGAGGGCGTATGAGTTGTGATTTATGAGCTCTAACTTGATGTGAGTATGATATATGTATGAGATGATTCATGGAATTGAAATGATGAGTTTGGTATGAGTTCGACATGAGACATGAAATGGTTGGTATCAATGTGGCATGATAATGATATGAGACGGAGTTCCATATTCATAGTTCGAGAATAATAAGTTGGTATGGTTTGGCTGGGAATACGAAAGAGGTGAATTATGAGAAACTGTATGTGATGTATATGTATATATGTGTGTATGTATGTTGAATCCGTTTGATTGATTAAGAATGTTGGTCCGTGTCAGTGCGTAATTCCTTGGGATCTCTAGGTGAGATTTTCAGGGTCGTGCTTCAGTGGTCGGGACGTAATCCCATGGCCCCTGTTAGTGGGTGTCCATGGTGGTGCCCCATCTGTATAACTAGGTAAGGATTCAAGGTAAGGTTGCATCCTGACACTCTAAGGAATCAGTTAGTCTCACCTAGAGCGGATTGACTCCTGTGGTGAGAGTAGCAGGAGGCTTGAAATTCATTAAGGACTAACCTTGTGGTGAGGGAAAATTGATTCATTGTAACACCTGTAACACATAGCTCGGGGGTGAGCAGAGGTATCCACCACATGTGCAAGCATCCGTTGAATCTGACCAGGTTATACGTATCCGGATGAGTCGAGTCGAGTCGTAGTGTATTGATTTGGAATGCCATAACATGTTTGGGTGATGTATGTATGTGGGACTGTGATCGTAGATATGATTGCTTGATGAAATCTTTATGGCTCTACCTTACCCTGTCTGCTTGTTTGATTGTCTTGTATGTTGGTCTTCTACTTTTGCGATGATCATCAACTTGTTGATATGAGCAGATGCGAGAAGCACTCGAGGTCAACCAGGAAGAGATGATTCCGCTGCATAGTCCATTTGTGTTGGACATCGCGTTTTGTGGGGCTTCGTTAGGGCTATGATCCATGTTTTGCTTGCTCTTTAATACTCTACCTTTACCTGTTAGACTCTTCAATTGATTTACTGTTGGCATCGTGGTGTACCTAATTTTGTAGGGGTCGTGTTTAAGACCCCAGATTTGTACTGTTACACTTTTTATATGTGACGTTTCTTTTAATTACGCTTATAATTAAATAGGACGTTACATTTGAGTCTGTTACATAATAATTAATATTATATGTAACAATAAAGCTAGTTATATCTCCCGATATTTTTGTGAGTAGAGTATGAGAAAATGGAAGTGATGGCAATATGATTTAATATTTTAAATTTGATTTTGATGATGTATGATGTGTGAGAATGAAAGTAATTTTAGAAATGGTAATGGAGAAAAGAGAGTGAAGGTGGTCACATGGTTTGTCTTTTCCTTGTTTGGTGTTTATGATATGGTTGACACAGTTGTTTGTGCTTTCAGACTTTTGAGAAACCCCATAAGGAAGAGAAACCGTCCAAGCCCCACGGGTCTTTGATGTTGATGCATTCATTGTCTTTTTCTTTTCTTTTATTCAATATCTTTTTCCAGATTAAGACATCATAATATTATTATTATTACTATGTTTTAATTCTTAATCATCACATATAAACCCTCTCTAACCCTAAATCACATATAATAACAATTTTCTTACATTCTTTATAATATAATGTATGAAAAAAAAATGTCGGATGGTAGTTACAAAGAAGAGTGGATGATGATGGCCACATCTTCATGTCATGTGGGTTACCTGTTATGATGGTGACTCATGTTAATGATAGTCCATTCATTTTAACAGAGAAAAAAAATTTAATCTCATTCTATTTGATAGGGAATATATATTAGTTACATCCTAGGTACCATATGAATTTTTTTTTCTTAATTATCATTATTAATCAATTTTTCTCCTTTGATTTTTCAGAAGGGTGTTATTTTTTTCACTATTCATTAGTTGCTTTTCAAAAGGGCAATATCCTTTTTTGGGCTAATTATTTTCGAACCAGTATGTCACAGATTAGAAAATAATAGCTGAATATGAAATATGTAATCCAGTGATTATCTTTTAGAAAAAAAAAAACATAAATTAATTGATGTATGTTTATGATTCAATAAATTCTGTTTATTTTTGAAAACTAAAACAAACATTTGGATTTATTTTGTCTTTAAAGTGTTTCGGCCTGTAAAACCTATATATATATATATATATATATATATATATATATATATATATATAT